>QWCH01000714.1_pt1 | contig 66841 bp, 52 predicted proteins | sample 1972671 | NCBI WGS metagenome assembly QWCH01 (sample SAMN09866713, study PRJNA288562) | Human gut metagenome isolate term3_stool, whole genome shotgun sequencing... | isolation source: gut | host: Homo sapiens | place: USA: California
GCGCCAACATGAAAGCGACGGTCTGAAGACCGTCGCTTTTTTGCGCAGAGAGGGAAAAGGGGAAGCGAAGCCATTTCATGGCTTCGCTTCCCCTGCTTTGAGCTTGTGCGGTTATCCACGATGCAGAATGGCGTCGAGGTCCTGCTGCGGATTCGTGATGGGCTGGAGGTTATAGGCGTCTACCAACGTTTTGATGACCGTCTCTGAAAGAAAGGCCGGCATGGTGGGGCCAAGACAGATATTTTTGATGCCCAAAGCGAGCAGCGTGAGCAGAATACACACGGCCTTTTGCTCGTACCAGGTCAGCACGAGTGTGAGCGGCAGGTCGTTGACCGTGCAGCCGAAGGCGTCCGCGAGAGCGAGTGCAATTTGGACGGCGCTGTAGGCATCGTTGCATTGCCCGATATCGAGGATGCGCGGGATACCGTTGATCTCGCCGAGGTCAAGGTCGTTAAAGCGGAATTTGCCGCAGGCGAGGGTGAGGACGAGCGTGTCCATCGGTGTGCGCTTGACGAACTCCGTGTAGTAATTGCGCCCGGGGTGCGCACCGTCGCAGCCGCCGACGAGAAAGATGTGCTTGATGGCGCCGTTTTTGATGGCCTCGATGATCTGCGGCGCCTGCGCGAGGACTGCCGCGTGGGCAAAGCCGGTAGTGAGCATGTGACCGCCGTTGATGCCGCTCATGCTGCGGTCGGTCTTATAGCCGCCGAGGGCAAGCGCCTGCTCGATGATGGGGGAGAAGTCCTTGCGGCCCTGCGCGTTCTCCTCGATATGTCGCAGCCCCTTGTAGCCGACGACCGAGGTGGTATAGACGCGGTCAGCGTAGCTCTCACGCGGCGGCATGATGCAGTTGGTGGTGAAAAGGATGGGTGCGGGGAGATCGGCAAACTCTTTCTGCTGATTCTGCCACGCCGTACCGAAGTTGCCGGCGAGATGGGGGTATTTGTTCAGACCCGGATAGCCGTGCGCGGGCAGCATCTCGCTGTGTGTATAGACGTTGATGCCCTTTCCGGCGGTCTGCTCGAGGAGCTGATGCAGGTCCTCAAGGTCGTGACCGGAAACGACGATGAACGGGCCTTTCTGAATATCGGTGTGGACGCGCGTGGGCACGGGATCGCCGAAGGCCGAGGTGTTCGCGCGGTCAAGCAGCGCCATGCACTTGAAATTCACCTCGCCGAATTCGGTGATGAGCGCGAGCCATTCCGCGACGCTGTGCTCCTGTGCGAGCGCGGAAAGCCCCTTGCAGAACCACGCGCTCACCGTCTCGTCCTCGCAGCCGAGACGCATGGCATGGTGCGCATAGGCGGCCATGCCCTTGAGTCCGAAGAGCAGCGTGGAGCGCAGCGACACCGTATCCGTCTCACCGCGCCAGAGCCATGAGGGGTCCTCCTCACGCACGTCTCCGCCGTGTGAACGCAGGGCGTCCTCCACGCGGGCGGTAAAGGCGCGGATGGCCTCGTCGTCAAAGTTGACGTTCGTGAGCGTGGTGAAAAGCCCATCGGCGAGCAGCTGTGTTACCTCACGCGGATGCTCGCTATTCTGTTCGCAGACCTCCGCGAGACGGATCAGGCGGCAGACAAGAATATCCTGTAAATGTGCCGTCGTGGGCTGCTTGCCGCATACGCCGGTGCGGACGCAGCCGCTGCCGCCGGCGGTCTGCTGGCATTGAAAGCAAAACATATCGGACATGGAAATACCTCCTTGACTTGGTGAGGATAGTATTTCCGGTTCCGCGGGCACTCATGCAAAAAGCAGGCGCGGCCCTTTCGGGACTGCGCCTGCCGCGATATGGGGGAACGGAAGCTCAGCCGGCGCACTGCTATACGAAGGCGCGGGCCGCCTCGCCGGCAGTCGCGTAGACGCCCGCGCCGAGGTCGCCGCAGACCTGCTGGAAGGCGTTGCGCACGGTCTCGGTGATGCGGCCGTCGTTGGTGAAGGAGAGCTCGGCGGCATCGGTATGCCGGATACCGGCGTAGCGCTCGTCGGCGCTGTCCGCCGCGACGGAGGGAAGCCCCTTGATGCTCAATGACTTTCGCTTTTTCCTCTGCACTTAATTTCTGCTTCTGTGGCATAGTAATGCTCCCTCCATGACTGAAAGTGTTTTATTTCACTGTCTCTCATAGAGGGAGCATATCAAAGGGCCGCTGGGCTTCCGCCAATCATTTTAAGATGATTCATTATACCGCATGGGAAGGAAAAAAGCATTTCTTTTTACGGAATCTTAACAAAATATAAGCATCTTTTTTACAGAATACTTGGGAAATGTTGCTGTAAAAGGCGTGCGGCGGAGCTATTCGCGGTTTTGAAGCGGGTCATTTCATTTTTGATAGACATTTCGACAGGATCTGTGCTATACTGTGAAGACACGGCGCGCAGACGCCGGACAAAAGGAGACCATGATGAAAAAGACCTTTGATCTCAGCGCCGCGGCGCTGCACATTCTCGCCATGACGTTTATGCTGATGGACCACCTATGGGCGATGCTGCTTTCCTCGCAGATGTGGCTGACGCACGTCGGGCGGCTGGCCTTTCCGATCTTCGCCTTTCTGGCGGTGGAGGGCTATTTCCACACGCGCAGCTTCAAGCGCTATGCGCTGCGGATGCTGCTCTTTGCCGTGCTCTCCGAGGTGCCGTTCGACCTGATGTACGGAGGAACGGTGTTCTATCCCGTACATCAGAACGTGATCTGGACGCTGCTCCTCGGCCTGCTCGGCATCCGCCTGATGGAGGCAGCGCGGGCGAAGGGAAAGCGCTGGCTTTATGTCCTGACCTGTGCGGCGGTCGTTGTGCTGGGCTTTGCCCTCGGCACGCTCGGCATGGTGGACTACTACGGCGCGGGCGTGCTGACGGTGTTTGCCTTTTACTTTTTCCGCGAGCGGAAGTGGTGGTGCCTGCTCGGGCAGCTCGCGGCGCTATACTGGCTCAACGTGGTGGTGCTCGGCGGGCAGATGTATCCGGTCACGCTCTTCGGGCGTGAGATCGAGCTGTGCGAGCAGGGGCTCGCGCTGCTTGCCCTCGTGCCGATCTGGCTTTACCGCGGGCGGCAGGGACACCACAGCAAGGCGTTCCAGTATGCCTGCTATGCGTTTTACCCCGCGCATATGCTGGTGCTGGCCCTGCTTACAATGATTCAATAAAAATCGGAAAGCTCCCCCGCTGCGGCGCATAGAGTAGAGAAAACGCCGGACGGGGGGCTTTTTATGCGGAAAGAGGATGCGGCCTTGATGACCGCAGAGGAGATCGCGCGGTACAATGAATCGCTTCTGTGCGTTCCGGGCGAGGCGGCAAGGCTCAGGGACCTGACGCGGCTGCGCGGTCGTGACGTGCGCTGGGGCGTTAGTGTGCGGCGCACAAGTCTTCGCGCACAGCCGACTGCAACTCCGTGTCCCACGCGGGCGGGGGACCGGTACGACGACCCGCTTCAGCTCACCGCGGTGCTGCCGAACGAGCCGATGGCGCTGCTCGGGGAGAGCGCGGACGGGAGCTTCTGCTATGCCGAGACCTCGTACTACGCGGGCTGGGTGCTGGCGGCGGACATCGGGCTGTGCGAAGACCTCGGCGTCTGGCGCGCGGCGCAGGAGGGCGGTTTCCTGCGCGTGACCGGCAGCCGCGTCACGCTCTGCTGCGATCCCTATGAGCCGCGCGTCTCCGGCGCGGTGCTGCCGATGGGGACACGCCTGCCGCTTGCCGCCCCGCCAGGAACGGTGCGCGTGCTGCGCGGGCGCATGGGCTATGATAACTACCTTGTTCGTCTGCCTGTGCGCCGCACGGACGGATGGCTGGAATATCGCGAGGCGATGGTGCCGGTCAGCGCGGATGTGTGCGTGGGCGACCTGCCCTATACGCATGAGAACGTCACCGCGCAGGCGGCGAAAATGCGCGGAGAGGTGTACGGCTGGGGCGGGATGCTCGGCGGGCGGGATTGCTCCGCGCTGGTGGGGGATGTCTACCGCTGCTTCGGCTTCCGCCTGCCGCGCGACGCCGCAGGGCTGGCGCTGCTGCCCGGCGCGGAGGACGTGTCGGCGCTTTCCACGGAGGAGAAGCGCGCGGCGCTTTGCACACTGCCGGTCGGGACGATCCTCTATTTCCCGGGACACGTCATGCTCAGCTGGGGTGTGGAGGACGGTGAGCCGCGGTGTCTGAGCGCGGCGGGAAATTTTCTGCCGCCGGGGAGCGCGGGCGGCGAGCCGCGCGCGGTGAACACCGTCGCGGTGACGCCGCTGACGGTGGTGCGGGCGAACAGCAAAACGTGGCTGGAGTCGCTCACCAAGATCATCCGCATCCCATGAAGAAACGAGAGACGGCGCATGCCGTCTCTCGTTGTCGATTCAGCGCCATGGAAAGCGGTCCCACGGAAAGACGCGCGGCGGCGCAGCCTCAAAGACGAGGGGCGCGTGCGTCTCGGGATGGAAAAAAGCGAGGCGGCAGCTCCACAGCGCCGTCGTGCAGCCGCGCTCGCGGCTACCGTATTTGCCGTCGCCGAGCAGCGGATGGCCGCGCGTGGCGAACTGGCAGCGGATCTGGTGAAAGCGTCCCGTGTGCAGCGCGACGCGCACGAGGGCGGCAGGAGAGCCGTTGAGTGCGGCGGTTTGCAGCACGTGGTAGTCGAGCAGGGCCTCCTTGACGCCGCGGCGGGAAGAAATAACTGCAAAGGATTTTTGCTTTACAGAATCCTTGAAGAGCAGATCACGCATTTCGCCCGTATCGGGCGTGGGGATACCGGAGCAAACGGCAAAATACGCCTTTTTCAAGGCTTTTTCCTGCACCTGACGGCTCAGCTCGGCGGCTGCCTTGGGCGTCCGCGCCCAGACCATCACGCCGCCGACGGCACGGTCTAAGCGGTGAATACAGTAAAGTGAATCCGCTTTACATTTCATCTCCTCAGCGAGCAGAGCCGGCAGCTCGTGCTCGCACTCGACGCCGACCGGCTTGCGGCAGACGAGAAAGCTGCGCTCGGCATGAAGAATGACGGACTCGTCCATCGCGCTCAAAAGCTGCGCAAGGGAGCGCTGCCGTCGTCCGCCTGCTTTTCGATGGAAAGAATCTCGGCATGGTAGCTGTTCGTGTCGCTGACGCGGACGGTCACGGTGTCGCCGACCTTCCTGCCGAGGATCGCCTTGCCGACGGGAGACTCCTTGCTCACGAGGCCCTTGAGGGCGTCGCAGCGCACGGTGGTCACGATCTGAAAGACCTTTTCCTTCCCCAGCTCGACCATACGGACCGTCACCCTGTCGTACAGCCCGACCTCGTCGGCGGAGGAATGATCCTCGATCACGCGGGCCGAGGCGATCATGCGCTCGAGGTAGCGGATGCGGCTCTTGTTGCGGTTCTGCTCCTGCTTGGCCGCCTTGTACTCGTAGTTTTCGCTCAGGTCGCCGAAGGCGCGGGTGCGCTTGACCTCCTCGATCAGCTCCGGCATCAGACGGAGACGGCGGTCGTCCAGCTCCGCCTGCATTTTTTGAATATCCTGTGCGGTCAGCTCGTCGTTCATGGATAACGCTTCCTTTCGCTTGCATTTTTTGCGGTGCTCACGCATGAAGCTTTCTATGCCTATTGTAGCGAAAATGCGCGGCGGACGCAAGGGCCGCTCTGCAATTTTTTGCATAGAGAGGATAGAAAACTTCCGGTTGTAGAATGGTGGAAATTGTGATAAGCTATCCTCAAAATCAAAAAGGCAAAGGAGTTATTGTTATGAAGATCGCAATGCCGTATCAGAACGGCGTTTTGCTGGAGCATTTCGGCCGCGCCAAGGAGTTTATCATTTACAACGTTTCGGATCTCGATCCGGTCACGAGCGAGGTCATCGCGCCCGAGGATCTGAGCCACGCGGCGGTCGCCCGCGCGCTCAAGGAGCACGGCGTGGACGTCGTGCTCTGCGGCAGCATCGGTGAGCACGCGCGGCAGGCCGTCGAGGGCGAGCACATGCTTGTCTTTTCCGGCATCACCGGCGCGGCGGACGATGTGCTCGAGCGCTTTTTACAGGGAAACATGGAGGCCGTCGACGGCGATTTTGCCGCAGAGGGCGGCTGCGGAGGCTGTGGCGGCGGCTGCGCCTCCGGCGGGTGCGCCGGCTGCTCCGGCTGCGGCGGCGGAGCCGAGCGCGAGCCCTACGTCGAAACGCGCACCTTTACCGACATTGTGACGCTCACGAGAGAGAATTTCCAGACCGAGGTGCTCGACGATCCGGGCCTCATCCTCATCGACTTCTGGGCGGAATGGTGCCAGCCCTGCCGGATGCTCGCGCCCGCCTTTGAGGGACTCAACCGCGAGGAGCCGCAGGTCAAATTCTGCCGCGTCAACGTTGACGAGCAGGGCGAGCTGGCGCAGATGTTCGGCATCGAGTCCATCCCGACGCTCGCCGTCGTGCAGGACCGCCACACGCTCACCGGCTCGGTCGGTCTGCGCAGCAAGGAAGAGATCAAGGCCATGCTTGATGGCTGCAAGTGAGGGAAGACGATGAAGATTCGCTACAACGAGGATGCGGAGGTCGTCGCGCGTCTGCGCGAGGCGCTGCTGAAGAAGGGACTTTACTGCCCCTGCCGGCTGCAGAAGATCGAGGATAACGTGTGCATGTGCCGCGAGTTCCGCGAGCAGATCGCCGACCCGGAGTTCGAGGGCTACTGCCATTGCCGGCTTTACTATAAAGAGAAATAAGAGATAACACGAAAGCGGGTGTGATCGTCATGCCGCACAGATCGGCTGCGCAGATGTATCGCGCGGCACGCAAAAGCGACGCGCTGCTGACCGGCGCGCCGCTGCCGACCCTTTTCTATTTTGCGCTGCCCATCATTCTGGGCAACATCTTCCAGCAGCTTTACAGCATTGTGGACGCCATCGTGGTGGGCAAGTTCCTCGGCGATCTGCCGCTTGCCGGCATCAGCGTCGCCGCGCCCATCGTGGACGTGGCGAACGCCTTGGTTATCGGCGGGACCATCGGCATCGGCGTGCTGTGCGCGCAGATGTGCGGCGCGGAGGACTGGACGCGGCTGCGCTGCATGAACGCGACCGCGCTGCTCGGCGGCGCGGCGCTGACGCTGGTCATCGCCGCGGTCGGCATCGTCTGCTCGGTGCCGCTCCTGCGCGCGCAGGGCACGGAGGAGGCCGTCTGCCGCGAGGCGGCGGTCTATCTGCAGATGGTGTTCGCGGGATTGATTTGCTGCTTCCTCTACAACTACTACGCCTCCATGCTGCGCTCGTGCGGCAACTCGCGCACGCCGTTCGTCATTCTGCTCGTCTCGTCCACGCTCCACGCGCTGCTCGACGTGCTGTTTGTCGGCGTGCTTGCCTGGGGCATCCGCGGCGTGGCGTGCTCTACGGTGCTGTGCCAGGCGTTTTCGGCGGCGTGGTGCATTCTGTACGCCGAGCGGCGCTGCCCGCCGCTGACGCTCAAGCGCAGCGAGCTGCGCTTTGAACGGCGGATGGGCGGTATGGTGCTCTCCTACGCCTGGGCGGCGGCGTTGCAGCAGGCGGTGGTGTGCATCGGGCGTCTGCTGGTGCAGGGTATGCTGACGCCGCTCGGCACGAACACGGTAACGGGCTACAATATGTCGTTGCGCATTGAGCAGTTTTTGTTCTGCTTCTCACAGGGCGTCAGCGCGGCGATGGTCGTCTGTCTGTCGCAGAACCTCGGCCACGGCGACCGGGTGCGCGTGCGGCGCTTCTACCGCGTCAGCGTGTGCGTGGAGGCCGCGCTGATCGCTGTGCTTGGCACGGTGTGCTTTTTGTTCCCGTCGCAGATCGTCGGCCTTTTCTCGGACAACGGCGAGGTCATTGCCGCAGGCGCGCGCTACACGGGCACGATGGCATATCTGTATCTCTTCGCCTACATGGGCGAGGTCATTCAGGGCTTCTTCCGCGGACTGGGGCGGCTGCGGCTGACGATGGTGGCATCGCTTTTGCAGGTGGTGCTGCGCGTGGTGCTGTCGTATTTCCTGATCCCGGTGTGGGGAATGTACGGCATCTGCGTGGCTGTCGCGAGCGGCTGGGTGCTGCTGGTGCTCATCGAGGGCAGCTACAGCGTCAGAACGGCACGGGCTTTGACTATGGAAAAAAGAGAAGAATGAAAATAAGACGGCTCGGTGAGCCGTCTTATTTTATCAGCCGTTCCATATCCTCCGGCAGCGGCGCGGTGAAGTGCAGGACCGCGTGTGTGAGCGGGTGGGTGAACCACAGCGCATACGAGTGCAGTGCGGGGCGGGCGATGAGCGCCCGATCCTCTGTGCCGTAGAGCCAGTCGCCCGCGAGCGGATGACCGAGGGACGCCATGTGGACGCGGAGCTGGTGCGTGCGTCCGGTCCGGGGCGCGAGACGCAGGAGCGTCAGCTCGCCGTGATAGGATAGCACCTCATACTCCGTGCGGGAGGGGAGACCGTTGGGCGCGACGCAGCGCTTGACGAGCGAGCCCTCGGCGCGGGCGATGGGAGCGTCGATGACGCCGCGCGGCGGCGTGACGCGGCCGAGGGCGAGGGCGCGGTATTCGCGCCGCAGCTCCTCAGAATGCAGCGCGCGGCGCAGCAGCTCGTGAACGTAGCCGGACTTCGCCGCGATGAGCAGGCCCGAGGTGCCCTTGTCCAAGCGGCTGACAAAGTGCGGCACCGTGCCCTCGCCGAGGTAGGCGACCAGCGCTCCGGCAAGGTTCGGCGCGGCGAGGTCGGTGGACATCGGGTGCATGGCGAGTCCGGCGGGCTTGTTGAGCACCAGCAGGTCCTCATCCTCGTAGACGATGGCAAGGGGAATGTCGAGCGGCGCGACGTCCGTTTCGCGCGGCGCGCGCTCGGAGAGAACGACGGTCACGGTATCGCCGGTGCGGACGACGGCGTTCACATGGACGCCTGCGCCGTTGAGCAGGATCGCGCCCTCACGCCATTTGAGCGTTTTGAGCAGTGTGGAGGAGATGCCAAGCTCGCCGCGCAGCAGGTGCTTGAGCGGACGGCCGTCGAAGGCGGCGGGGACGGTGCATTGCAGGATGCGCATGGCGGTCAGCTCCTCTCTTGAAAATTCACAGACAGTATACCATTCCGGCGGGAAAAATGATATACTAACGGCAGAAATTTTATCGGAGGTGTGCCCGTGGACAAACACACGATCTGCCTTTTGAACGATTCCTTTCCGCCCATCATCGACGGCGTGGCGAACGCCGTGGTGAACTACGCGGAAAACATTGAAAAGCATCACGGTCACGCCGTGGTGGTCACGCCCGCCGTGCCGGGCGCGGATGACAGCGGCTTTCCGTTTCCGGTGGTGCGCTACCCGAGCATCGACACGCGCCGGCTCGTCGGCTACGTCGCGGGCTATCCGTTTTCGCCGGAGACGGCGCTGCGCGTGCGCGAGGAGAAGGTCGAGCTGCTGCACACGCATTGCCCCATCGCCTCGGCGATCCTCGCGCGCTCGCTGCGCGAGGTGGTGGACGCGCCGCTGGTGCTGACCTACCACACGAAGTACGATATCGACATTGCCAAGGCGGTGAAGAGCAGGCTTTTGCAGGAGAGCGCCATTCGTGCCCTTGTGCAGAACGTGAACGCCTGCGACGAGGTGTGGGTGGTGAGCCGCGGCGCGGGCGAGAACCTGCGCTCGCTCGGCTACGAGGGCGCGTACACCGTGATGGAGAATGGCGTGGACGTGCCGCGCGGGCGCGTGAGCGCCGCGGCGGTCGCCGCTGCGACAGCGGGCTATGACCTGCCGGACGGCGTGCCGCTGTTCCTCTTCGTCGGGCGGCTGATGTGGTATAAGGGACTGCATATCATTCTCGACGCGCTCCGCGCGCTGCGGGAGCAAGGACAGGACTTCCGCATGGTGTTCATCGGCGCGGGCGGCGACGAGAAGGAGGTCCGCGCGGAGGTGGAGACGCTGCGGCTCTCGGACCGCTGCTCCTTCACCGGCTCCATTGCCGACCGCGAGACGCTGCGCGCGTGGTATAGCCGCGCGGATCTGTTTCTGTTCCCCTCGACCTTTGACACGAACGGTCTTGTCGTGCGCGAGGCGGCGGCGAGCGGCTGCCCCAGCGTGCTCATTGCGGGAAGCTGCGCCGCCGAGGGCGTGACCGACGGGCGGAACGGCTTCCTGATCGAGGAGAACGCCGCGAGCCTGTGCGCGAAGCTGACCGCGCTCTGCGCGGATCGTGAGGCGATGCGCCGTGTGGGCGAGAACGCCATGCGCGAGCTGTATCTTTCGTGGGAGGATGCGGTCGCGCGGGCCAATGAGCGCTACGCGGTCGTGCTCGACCGCTACCGCAGCGGAAAATACCCGAAGCACGAGCGCTTCAGCGACGAGTTCTTCAGCACACAGGGCGACCTGATGGAGGCCATGAGCCGCGTCGCCGAGATGCGCGGCGAGACGGGACGGCTCCGCCGCGAGCTGCGCGAGGGCTTCGACGAGGCGCGCGAGGCGCTGCGGGAAAAGCTTGAAAAGGAATGGTAGGCAGCTTTTGCCGACCGAAAAAGAACCGACACAAACGAGGAGGAAGAGAACATGAAAGAAATTCGGGTTCTGCTGCTCAACGGCAGCCCGCGGGCCAACGGCAATACCGCGCTCGCGCTGCGCGAGATGGAAAAGGTCTTTGCCCAGAACGGCGTGCAGACGGAGACGGTGCTGCTCGGGAATCAGGCGATCCGCGGCTGCACGGCCTGCGGCGCGTGCGCGAAGCTGGGACGGTGCGTGTTCGACGATGCCGTCAACGAGCTGGCCCCGAAGCTTGAGGCGGCGGACGGGCTGGTCGTCGCCAGTCCGGTCTATTACGCCTCGGCCAACGCGACGCTCATCGCCTGCATGGACCGCCTGTTTTACTCCACGCCCTTTGACAAGACCATGAAGGTCGGCGCGAGCGTGGTGTGCGCGCGGCGCGGCGGCTGCTCGGCGACCTTTGACGAGCTGAACAAATACTTCACCATTTCCGGTATGCCCATTGCCTCGAGCCAGTATTGGAACAGCGTCCACGGCAGGGCTGCGGGCGAGGCGGCGATGGACGCCGAGGGCTTGCAGACCATGCGGACGCTGGCACGGAACATGACGTTCCTGATGAAAAGCATCGCGCTCGGCCGCGAGACGTTTGGCCTGCCCGAGCAGGAGGAGCGCGTCGCGACGCACTTCATCCGGTAAAGCAAAAAAAGCGACCGTGAAACGGTCGCTTTCCTTTTTGCTTGAATTATCGGTTCAGATACGCGCGGCACTTCGCTTCCGCGTCGTGCGCGAGCTTTTCCTCGTCCACCGTGACAAGATGATCGTGCTCGACGGTCACGCGGCCCTGGACCACGGTGTAGTCCACCGGTCCGCGCACGCCGACCGTGCCGAGGACGCTGGTGGGATCGAAGCAGGAGCCGACCAGCTCAAGGCGGCGGGAGTCGATCATAAAGAGGTCGCAGCACTTGCCGACCTCGAGCGTACCGATGTCGTCGCTGCGGCCGAGCAGACGTGCGCTGCCGCGCGTCGCCATCTTCAGCACGTCATAGCCGCTGGGGGCAGCCTTGCTGGAGTTCAGGCGGTGGAGCAGGAACGCGACGCGCAGTTCCTCCATGAGACTGGAGCCGTCGTTGGAGGCGGAGCCGTCGACGCCGAGACCGACGGGAACGCCAAGCTCCAGCATCTCGGGGATGCGGGCGATGCCGGAGGAGAGCTTCATGTTGGAAATGGGGCAGTGGCACACGCCCGTGCCGGTCTTGGCGAGGACGCGCAGCTCCTCGTCGTTGAAGTGGATGCCGTGGGCGAACCAGACGTCGTCGCCGGTCCAGCCGAGACGCTCCATGTACTCGAGCGGGCGGACGCCCTCACGCGCGAGCATGAAGTTTTCTTCGTCCTTCGTCTCACACAGGTGGGTGTGCAGACGCACACCGAGCTGACGGGCGAGGACGGCGCTCTCACGCAGCAGATCGGCGCTGACGGAGAACGGCGAGCAGGGCGCGAGCGCGACGCGGTGCATTGCACCGAAGCTGCGGTCATGGTACTGCGCGATGACGCGCTCGGAATCCTTCATGATCTCGTCGACCGTCTGCACCACGCTGTCCGGCGGCAGGCCGCCGTCCTTCACCGAGAGGTCCATGCTGCCGCGGGAGGCGTACATACGGATGCCCAGCTCGTCCGCGGCGCCGAACTGCGCGCCGAGCAGGTCGCCGGTGTCCTTCGGGAAGACGTAGTGATGGTCGAAGCAGGTCGTGCAGCCGTGCTTCATCAGCTCGCCCATGCCGGTGAGGGAGGAGAGACGGATGACCTCGGCGTCGAGGTTCTTCCAGATCTCATAGAGCGTCTTGAGCCAGTCGAACAGCTCCATGTTCTGCACCTCGGGGAGGTTGCGGGAGAAGACCTGATAGAGGTGGTGGTGCGTGTTGACCAGACCAGGGTAGCAGAGCATATGGCTCGCGTCGATGGTTTTGTCGGCCTTGCGGTCGAGGCTTGCGCCGATCTCCTTGATGAAGCCGTTCTCGGCGTAAAGGTCGACGTTTTCGTACACGGTGTCGGCGCTGTCGCAGGAGACGAGCGTGCGGATGTTTTTGATGAGTAAAGTTGACATAATGGTTTCCTCCTCATGAAAAAGGAAGCGCCGCAAGGCGCTTCCTTTTTTGATAATTCAGCGCTCTTCGCGGAAGTAATTCAGACCCAGAGAAGCGGGCGGCTGCTTTTCCTTGTTGTTGCGCATACTCGAAATGATGAGTACGATGACCGTGACCACATAGGGCAGGATCTTATAGAGCTGCGTGGGAATGAACGCGATGACCAGACGCAGGTAGAGGATCATCAGCGCGCCGAAGAGCACGCTGCCCCAGATCGCGCCCAGCGGACGCCACAGGCAGAAGATGACCAGCGCGACGGCGAGCCAGCCGACGCCGGAAAGGCCCTCGTGGTTCCACACACCGCCCGCGATGGTCATGATGTAGACCATGCCGCCGACGGCGCTCACGCCGCCGCCGATGACGGTGGCGAGGTACTTATAGCGCGTGACGTTGATGCCGGCGGCGTCCGCGGTCGCGGGGCTCTCGCCCACGCTGCGCAGGTACAGGCCGCTGCGGGTCTTGTTGAGGTACCAGTACAGTGCGACGGCGCAGGCAACGGCGAGGTAGAAGAAGAAGCTGTTGCCGAAGAGGATGCCGCCGACCACCGGAATGTCCTGCAGGCCCTTGGGGAAGGGGGAGTTCTGGAAGTAGCCCTTGAGCATATTGCTCACGGAGATGTAGCCGTTCTCGCTCACGCGCATATACTCGCCGATGAACTGGCCGATGCCCGTGCCGAAGATGGACAGCGCCAGACCGGTGACGTTCTGATTCGCGCGCAGCGTGATGGTCAGGAAGCTGAAGATCAGCGAGGCGATCGCGCCGGCGAGGAAGGCGAAGAAGATGCCGACGAGGATGGCGACGAAGCCGTTGGGGGAGGAGGAGAGCTTCTCATAGTAGTACACGCCGCCGAGACCGAGCGCGCCGCCCATGAACATAATGCCCTCCACGCCGAGGTTGAGGTTGCCGGACTTTTCCGTCAGGATCTCGCCGAGCGTACCGAACAGCAGCGGGGTGCCGTAGGTGATGGCGGCGATGATGAGGGTGATAAGCAAAGTCATTCCTTAGCCGCCTCCTTTTCGGTTTTCGACGAGCGGAAGATGAGTCGATAGTTGATGAAGAACTCGCAGCCGAGCATACAGAAGAGCAGGATGCCCGTGATGATGTCGGAGATCGAGGCGGGCACGGCCAGACGGGTCTGAAGCGTTTCGGCGCCCTTGGAGATGACCGCGAGCATCATGGAAATGGCGATCATCGCGAAGGCGTTGAGCTGGCTGAGCCACGCGACCGTGATGGAGGTGAAGCCGACGCCGGCGGCGACGCCGTCGTAGAGCGTGGTGTTCGCGCCGGAGGCGACGATGAAGCCGACCAGACCGGAGATCGCGCCGGAGAGGAACATCGTGCGCATCATGACGTGGCCGACGTTCATGCCCGCGTAGCGGGCGGTGTTGATGGAGTCGCCGATGACGGCGATCTCGTAGCCGTGCTTGGTGTGGTTCATGTAAACGTGCATGAACACGACGAGGATCAGCACGATGATCCAGCCGCAGTGAACGCCCAGGACCTTCGGCAGTGTGGCCGCCCTATCGAACTGGGGGATGATCTGCGAGCCGGGACGGCCTTCCCACGGACCGCCCTGCAGCCAGCGGACGACGCCGATGATGATGTAGTTCATCATGAGAGTGAAGAGCGTTTCGTTGGTGTTCCACTTGGCCTTGAAGAAGGCGGGGATCAGCGCCCAGATGCCGCCGGCGACAGCGCCCGCCAGACCCATGATGAGGAGCAGGACAGCGGACGGGACCTTGCCGACCCAGTAGAGGGCGAAGTAGCTCGCGGCGATGGCACCCGCGGTGATCTGACCCTCGGCGCCGATGTTCCAGAAGCGCATCTTGAAGCAGGGGGCGATGGCCAGCGCGCAGCCGAGCAGAGGCACGGCGAGCTTGACGGTCTGACGGATGGCGGTCTTTTTGCCGAGCGCGCCGGTGATGATGGTGGCGTAGCCGTCGATCGGCGTGGCGCCGTCGGGCAGGGCGATCATCATGACGAGGCCGCCGAGCAGGAGCGCGAGGACGATGGAGGCAAGGCGGATGCACCAGACATTCCAGGGCTCCATCATGTCCCGCTTGGCGAGGCGGATCAGGGGAACCTTATTCTCGTTATGCATGGACCGCTTCCTCCTTTCCACCGCCGACGCGGGTCATCATCAGGCCGATCTCTTCCTTGGTGGCGGTGCGGGCATCGACGATGCCGCTGACCTTGCCGCCGCAGAGCACGAGGATGCGGTCGCACAGCTCAAGCAGAACGTCCAGATCCTCGCCGACGAAGATGACGGCGACGCCCTTCATCTTCTGCTCGGTCATAAGGTTGTAGATGGTGTAGGAGGTGTTGATGTCCAGACCGCGCACGGCGTAGGCGGACATCAGCACGTTCGGCGCGGACGCGATCTCGCGGCCGACGAGCACCTTCTGCACGTTGCCGCCGGACATACGGCGGACGGGGAACTCGGTGCTGGGGGTGACGACCTCCAGCTCCTTCCAGATGTTCATGGCAAGCTCGTTCGGATCCTTGCGGTTGACAAACACGCCCTTGCCCTTCTTCCAGGAGCGGAGCATCATGTTGCCGGTCATGCCCATCGAGCCGACAAGGCCCATGCCGAGACGGTCCTCAGGGACGAAGGCGAGCGCGACGCCGGACTTTTTGATCTGCATCGGTGTCTTGCCGACCAGCTCGGACTCCGGAGCGCCCTCGGGCGTGTAGCGGATGCTGCTGCCCTCGGCGACGGGATAGAGGCCGGCGATGGACTCGAGCAGCTCGCGCTGACCGCTGCCGGCAATGCCCGCCACGCCGAGGATCTCGCCGCCCATGGCGGTGAAGGAGACGTGGTCGAGGCGGACGACGCCCTCGTTGTCGTAGCAGGTGACATCCTGCAGCGTCAGGCGCGGGACGGGATTCTCATAGCGCGGACGGTCGATGTTGAGCGTGACCGCGTGGCCGACCATCATGTCGGTCAGCGCCTGCGGGTTAGTCTCGCTCGTGTTGACCGTGCCGATGTACTGGCCCTTGCGCAGCACCGCGACCTTGTCCGACAGAGACATGACCTCGTGCAGCTTGTGGGTGATGATGACGATGGCCTTGCCGTCGGCGCGCATATTGCGCAGCACGTTGAAGAGCTTCTCGGTCTCCTGCGGGGTGAGGACGGCGGTGGGCTCGTCGAGGATGAGCGTGTCCGCGCCGCGGTAGAGGACCTTGACGATCTCGACCGTCTGCTTCTGGGAGACGGACATATCGTAGATCTTCTTGGTCGGGTCGATGTCGAAGCCGTAGCGGTCACAGATCTCCTTGACCCTGGCGTTGGCGGCCTTGATGTCCAGCTTGCCCGGCTCGTCGAGACCGAGGACGATGTTCTCCGCCGCGGTGAACACGTCCACGAGCTTGTAGTGCTGGTGGATCATGCCGATGTGGTTGTCGAAGGCATCCTTCGGCGAGCGGATGGAGGTGAGCACACCGTTGACATAGATTTCGCCCTCGTCGGGGAAGTAGATGCCGGCGAGCATATTCATCAGCGTCGTCTTTCCGCTGCCGTTTTCACCGAGCAGGGAAAGGATCTCGCCCCGGTTGATGGTCAGGTCGATGCTGTCGTTTGCGACGACCTTGCCAAAGCGCTTGGTAATGTGTCTGAGTTCAACTGCACAATTGTTGTCCAAGGTCCTGTCATCCTTTCTTTTGAACCCGGCCGGCGGGGAGACCGGCGGTCGGGATCAGGCTGCAGCCACCTTACCGGAGAGGGGGACCGCGTCTCCGATAATTGCTGATTATTCAATACCTATACTAACATAATTCAAGCATGATGTAAATGGAAAAGCTATCGTCGAATCCGTCAAAAATCGGAAGAAAAAACCGGAACAATCCACAAAAAGTTTGATTCCCTAAAAAATTTTCAGCAAAAAGTGAAAAAAGGAAGCCGCCCGCAGGCGGCTTCCTTTGATGTAAGGGATATCTTAGAACGCGGAGTTGAGCCACTCGATGCCGTCGATCTTGATGGCGAAGTAAGGAGCGGACTGGAAGTAGGACTCATGGAAGGCACCGTCGAACACGGCTTCCTCGGAGTCGGGGGTGAAGTCGCCGTCGGTATCCAGAGCGAAGGCGGAGGTCAGGGTCTCGCCGTCCACGGTGAAGGTGGAGGTGTCGAAGACCTTGATGGAGCCGTCAGCCAGACCGGCCTCGACCTCGGCGAGCTTCTCAGCGGTGCCGGGGGCGGCGATCTTTTCGTTGAGCTCGGTCAGGACGACGTCGCCGTGATCATAGCCGTAGCAGTAATCCTGATCGAATTCCTGGCCGTTGGCAACGCTCTCGATGGCATAGACGAAGTAGTTCGTCCAGTCGATGCGGCAGCCGATGATGGAGGCATCGGGAGCAACGCCGGTCATGTCGTTATTGTAGCCGGTGTGGAACGCGCCCTTGGACTGCGCCATGGTGGCGGGGGTGGTGTTGTCGGAGTGCTGGGAGATGAGCTTGCAGCCGAGGTCGCACAGAGCGGAGGCGGCGTTGGACTCTTCGGTGGCGTCAGACCAGGAGCCGACGAACTGGACCTTCATGGTCACGCTCGGGCAGACGGAACGGGCGCCCAGGAAGTAGGAGGTCATACCGGAGATGACTTCGGCGAAGGAGAACGCGCCGACGTAGCCGATGACGGCCTCTTCGGGCTTGATGGTGCCTTCGTCGATGAGCTGCTGGAGCTTCATACCGGCAGCGACGCCGGCGAGGTAACGGCCTTCATAGATGTTGGCGAAGGCATTGTGGGTGTTGTCGAGGCCATCGTTCCAGGAGCCCTGGTTGGTGCAGCCGACGAACTGGATCTCGGGATAGTCGGGAGCGACCTTGAGCATGAAGGGCTCGAAGCCGTAGGAGTTGTTGAAGATGAGCTCGCAGCCCTCTTCGGCCAGCTCGATGTTGGCGTCCTCGCAGGTGGAGTCTTCGCCGATGTTGTACTTGACGACCCAGTCAACATTGATGCCCTTGGCGGCGAGCGCCTCGGTGGCGGATTCCTTACCGCGGATGAAGTTGTAGGTGTAGCCCTGGTCGTTCTCGTCGCCGATGCAGATCAGGCCGACCTTGATGGTCTTGGTCTCGGTTTCGGTGTTCTGCTGCTGATCGTCATTGCTGGGAGTCTCGTCCTGAGTCTTATTGCCGCAGGCAACGAGAGACAGCACCATGATGACGGAGAGCAGGATCGCAAGAAGCTTCTTCATGTGGATAAATCCTCCTTAAAAATTGGTATGCCCATTGGGACAATACCTTTGAACAGTATCATACAAAATTTTCAAGCAAAACGCAACGGGCAAACGAAAAAAAGAATTGAAAACATAACCAAAGTTGCTGAAAAATTTTTAGCGAAAGCGGCGAAAAAGCGGAAAAAGGACTGAAAAAGCAAACAAAAGGTTTGCCCTTGCGGGCAAACCTTTTGTATAAGTTGTACGGAACGTTTGGGGATTTATCCGAACCGCTCTTACTGGTGGACGCGGGTGCCGGTCTTGCCGGAGATGCCGTCGGCGGCCTTCTCAAGCAGGGTGATGAGGGCGACGCGGCCGGGCTTGGACTCAGCGAAGGACAGAGCGGCCTGCACCTTGGGCAGCATGGAGCCGGGCGCGAACTGCTTCTCCTCGATGTACTTGCGGGCATCGGCGGGGGTGAGATCGTCAAGACCCTTCTGGTCGGGCTTGCCGAAGTTGATGGCGACCTTCTCGACCGCGGTCAGGATGACAAGCATATCGGCGTCGAGCAGCTCGGCGAGCTTGGCGGAGGCAAAGTCCTTGTCGATGACGGCAGGCGTGCCGTAGAGCTTGCCGTCCTTACGCACAACGGGGATGCCGCCGCCGCCGACGGTGATGACGACGGTGCCGTTATCGACGAGCGCCTTGACGGTGTTCTTTTCGATAACGTCGATGGGCTTGGGGGAGGGAACGACCTGACGGTAGCCGCGGCCGGCGTCCTCGACCATGGTGTAGCCCTTCTCGGCGGCGATGCGGTCGGCGGTCTCCTTATCGTAGAATGCGCCGACGGGCTTGGTGGGATGCTGGAAGGCGGGGTCGGCCTCGTCGACGAGCACCTGCGTGACGACGGTGGCGACGTCCTTGGCCATGCCGCGGGAGGCGAGCTCGTTGCCGATGGCGTTCTGGAGGTGATAGCCGATGTAGCCCTGGCTCATAGCGCCGCACTCGGGGAAGGGCATATCGGACTTGATGGCCTTGGCCTCGGCGGCGGTGGCCATGCCGAGGTTGATCATGCCGACCTGGGGACCGTTGCCGTGGGCGATGATGACCTCGTTGCCCTGCGCGATCAGGTCGACGATGGGCTTGGCGGTCTCGGTGACGAGAGCGAGCTGCTCATAAGGGGTGTTGCCCAGCGCGTTGCCGCCGAGCGCAATGACGATGCGTTTACCCATGGTGATATATCTCCTTAAAAAATAAATTTGAACCGTTCGGTCGGCGCAATGGCCGAATTTCCATTGCTTTCCGCCTATATTATAGGCAATGCTGCACGAGACTGCGAGACATTTCCCGTGATTTTTCTTGTATTTTACCGCTTTCCTGAGTGAAGCGGCCGAAGAAAAAGGGCGGCAGAAGCCGCCCTTTTCAGTTATGCGCGGTCTCTTAGAACATCTTGCGCTCGGCATCGGACTTGTCCATCTCCATGAGAGCACGGACGGGGTCCTTGACCTGTGCGAGGAAGATCATCGCGGCGATGATGTAGGGCTTGTAGGAGGCCTGCTTGTACAGAGGAACAATGTAGCGGTCGAACACGGAGTTGTCGACCTCGCCCTCGGGGCAGGAAAGACCGGAGATGTCGGCGGGCAGGCAGTGCAGATAGAGTGCCTTGCCGTCCTTCGTGAGCTTCATCATCTCTTCGGTGCAGGCCCAATCCTTGTGCTCGGCATTCTGCGCGAGGAGCTTCTTCTCCAGCGCGTCGATGCCGGCCTTGTCGCCCTTCTGGTAGAGCTTGGTGCGCTCCTCCATGGCCTTGAACGGAGCCCAGGACTTGGGATAAACGACGTCGGCGTCCCGGAAGGCTTCCTTCATGTCGTTGCACTTCTTGAAGCTGCCGCCGGTGGCCGCCGCGTTCTTCTTGGCGATCTCCTCGACCTCGGGCATGACCTCATAGCCCTCGGGATGGGCGAGAGTGACGTCCATGCCGAAGCGGGTGAACAGGCCGATGACGCCCTGCGGGACGGACAGGGGCTTGCCGTAGCTGGGGGAATAGGCCCAGGTCATGGCGACTTTCTTGCCCTTGAGGTTCTCTACGCCGCCGAAGTAGTGGATGATGTGGAGCATATCGGCCATGCACTGGGTGGGATGGTCGACGTCGCACTGGAGGTTGACGAGCGTCGGGCGCTGCTCGAGGATACCGTCGCGGTAGCCCTCTTCGAGCGCGTCGATGAAGGTCTTCTGATACTTGTGGCCCTCGCCGATGAACATATCGTCGCGGATGCCGATGACGTCAGCCATGAAGGAGACCATGTTGGCGGTCTCACGCACGGTCTCGCCGTGGGCGATCTGGCTCACCTTCTCGTCGAGCACCTGCTCCTCAAGACCGAGGAGGTTGCAGGCGGAGGCGAAGGAGAAGCGGGTGCGGGTGGAATTGTCGCGGAAGATGGAGATGCCGAGGCCGGAGTTGAACACCTTGGTGTTCTTGTTGCGCTCGCGCAGGTCGCGCAGGGCGTCCGCCACGGTGAAGACCGCGTCGATCTCCTCGTCGGTCTTGTCCCAGGTCCAGTAGAAGTCGTTCTTGTACATATTGTTGATGTGGAGCGTTTCGAGGTGACGCGCCAGTTCGACAGTCTTGCTCATGGTGATGATTCTCCTTTATCTTTTTTGTATCGTTTGTTGGCGGTTTACTTGATGTCGTTGCCCGTCAGCTCCTGACGGAAGCTGGTGGCGGAGCCGTCCTTGTTCTCGGGATGATAGAGGCCCGGAACGGCGGCGTAGAGCGCGGCGCAGGTGACGAGATCCTGCTTCCAGGTGATCTCGTTGGGGGCGTGGGCCTGAGACTCGGCGCCGGGGCCGAAGCCGACGCAGGGGATGCCGTAGCGGCCCTGAATGGAAACGCCGTTGGTGGAGAAGGTCCACTTGTCGGTCAGAGGACGGCCGGTGCGGGTGGACATGGCCTTTTCGTCCGCGCCGATGCGCTCGGTGCCCCAGAGAGCGTGGTGCGCGTCGACGAGCGCCTGAACGTGGGGCGCGGTCTCCTTGTTGATCCAGGTGGGGAAGAAGGCCTCGGTCTCATAGACGTGGCCGGTCCAGGACGGACGGTCATACATATACATGGACACCTTGACGTCTTTGGCGTACTTCTTGCAGGCGGGCAGATCCTCGATCTCCTTCAGGCAGGACTGGTAGGTCTCGCCCGCGGTCATGCGGCGGTCGATGGAGATGGAGCAGGAGTCCGCAACAGCGCAGCGGGAGGGAGAGGTGTAGAAGATCTGGCTGGTGGTGCAGGTGCCGCGGCCGAGGAAGCGGGCATCCTCCCAGTGCTCGGGATTGTACTTCGGGTCGAGCATCTTCACGAGGCCCTTGACTTCCTTGTCGTCGCCGGCGTCGTTCTCGTTGAGGTCGCGGACGTTGAGCAGGACCTCAGCCATCTTGTGAATGGCGTTGTCGCCGCGCTCGGGCGCGGAGCCGTGGCAGGAGACGCCGTGCATATCGACGCGGATCTCCATGCGGCCGCGGTGACCGCGGTAGATGCCGCCGTCGGTGGGCTCAGTGGAGATGACGAACTCGATCTGGTCGCGCGCGTCCTCGGGGCCCTTGAAGTATTCGTTGACGATGGACTGCCAGCACATACCGTCGCAGTCCTCCTCCTGCACGGAGCCGACGACCATGATCTTGTAGCCCTCGGGGATGAGGCCGAGGTCCCTCATGATCTTCGCGCCGTAGGCGGCGGAGGCCATGCCGCCCTCCTGGTCGGAGCCGCCGCGGCCGTAGATGACCTTCTCGTCCTCATAGCCCTGATAGGGGTCGTGGGTCCAGTTTTCGATGTTGCCGATGCCGACGGTGTCGATGTGGGAGTCGAGCGCGATGATCTTGTCGCCCGTGCCCATCCAGCCGATGACGTTGCCGAGTTTGTCGAACTCGACTTTATCGTAGCCAAGCTTCTTCATTTCCTCGGCAATGCGGTTGGCGACGCCCTTTTCCTCGCAGCTCTCGCTGGGGATGGCGATCATGTCGCGCAGGAAACGGGTCATGTCCGCCTGATAGCCTTGAGCAGCCTTTTTGATCGCTTCAAAATCCATGAGAAAACCTCCGTGCATAAATTCAGATTTGTCTATTCTATTTTTCATTCCCTTTTACTCTGCCTCTATCATAGCATAAGCTTCGGCAAAGTCAAACAAAAAATTTGCAAATCTGAAAATTTTTTTGAAAAAATGATTGCTTTTTCTTTTATCTATGGTATGATGTAAACGTGAAAACAGCGTAAGGGAGGAGATAAACTATAGAAGCGTCAAAGCTGGAGACTCTGCGGCAGCTCGCAAAGGGCATCGCTGCCCAGTTCGGCAGCAGCTGCGAGGTCGTGGTCCACGACGTGGCTGCCAAGCATCCCGAGCATTCCATCGTCATCATCGAGAACGGACACGTCACGGGCCGCAAGGTCGGCGACGGCGCATCCCACGTCGCGATGGAGCAGGTGCGCAACGCGGACGCACAGCCCATGGATCACCTGAGCTACCTCACCAAGACACCGGACGGCAAGATCTTAAAGTCCTCCACGATGTACATTCGCGGCAAGGGCGGCAAGGTCGTGGCCATCCTCGGCATCAACTACGACATCTCCTCGCTTCTGATGGTCGAGAGCGCCGTGCGCGAGCTGACCGCCGCGGGCGACAGCACGCAGACGGAGCCGGAGAAGATCATCAACGTCAACGACGTGCTCGACGAGCTCATCGCCCAGTCGGTCGCCCTCGTGGGCAAGCCTGCGGCGCTGATGAACAAGGAGGACAAGATGCGCGCCATCGGCTTTTTGAGCCAGAGCGGTGCATTCCTCGTCACCAAGTCCGGCGACAAGGTCGCCAAATATTTCGGAATTTCAAAATATACACTTTATTCTTACATTGACAAACAACAGGAGGACAAGCAAAATGGGTAAAATCGATCTGAGCATCAACAAGGTCGGACTGGAGCATAACATCCAGAAGGCCAAGGAAAACAACGTCATCATCCCCACCATCGCGCAGATGCAGCATCCCGAGACCATTCCCGAGAAGATCCAGGCCAAGCTGAAGAACGTGGGTCTGTGGGACGTCAACCCCCTCAACCTCTTCCGCATCACCTGGAAGAATGAGGCGAAGGAGTCCGGCGGCCTCTTTCAGGAGGTCCCGAACTACGTAGAGATCCCCAGCGAGCTTTCGGGCGTACCCTGCCGCATCATCGCCATGGCGGGCAAGTGGTTCCCCACCGGCTGCCACAAGGTCGGCGCCTCCTTCGGCTGCCTCGCTCCGCGTCTGGTCACCGGCCAGTTCGACGCAAACTATCACCACGCCGTTTGGCCCTCCACGGGCAACTACTGCCGCGGCGGCGCGTTCAACTCCAAGCTGCTCGCCGTTGACTCCGTCGCCATTCTCCCCGCCGAGATGAGCAAGGAGCGCTTCGACTGGCTGAGCAAGATCGCCGGTCAGGTCATCGCTACGCCCGGCTGCGAGTCCAACGTCAAGGAGATCTTCGACAAGACCTGGGAGCTCAAGCAGGATCCCAGCATGATGATCTTCAACCAGTTCGAGGAGATGGGCAATCCGCTGTGGCACTATAACGTCACGGGCTACGCCCTCGCGGACCTCTTTGAAGCCGTCAAGAAGCCCGGCCAGAACTTTGCCGGCGCCTGCTTCACCTCCGGCTCCGCCGGCACCATGAGCGCGGGCGACCTGCTCAAGGAGCGTTATCCCGGCCTCAAGCTCGGCGTGGGCGAGGCACTGCAGTGCCCCACCATCCTCGAGAACGGCTTCGGCGGCCACCGCATCGAGGGCATCGGCGACAAGCACATTCCCTGGATCCACAACGTGAAGAACACCGACATGGCCATCGCCATCGACGATGAGGACAGCCAGCGCCTGCTGCGCCTGTTCAACACCAAGGAAGGCCAGAAGTACCTCAAGGAAGAGCTCAAGCTCTCCGACGAGCTGATCGAGAAGCTGACCTGGCTCGGCATCTCCGGCATCGCGAATGTCCTTTGCTGCATCAAGATGGCAAAATATTATGAGCTGACCGAGAACGACGTGGTCGCCACCGTCCTGACCGACTCCGCCGCGATGTACGGCAGCCGCATCGAGGAGCTCAACGAGCTGCACGGCGCGTACAACGTCGAGGAAGCCAAGCTCGACCACAACCTCCACATGCTCGGCCTCAAGACCGACAACCTGATGGAGCTGACCTACACCGACCGCAAGCGCATCCACAACCTCAAGTATTACACCTGGGTCGAGCAGCAGGCCCGCGACGTCAAGGACCTCAACGCGCTCTGGTACGATACCAAGGGCACCTGGGACGCCGTTCACGCGCAGGCTGCCGAGCTCGACGAGCTCATCAACGAGTTCAACGAGGCCACCGGCCTTCTCAAGGCGCTCTAAGAAGCAAAGACGCAGCCTGCTCCGAAACGCCGCCGCAGCAGCGGTTGAGCGGAAAGAGGAGCAGACCGGATCGAAAGCCGAATAAGATTTCATTGCACAGCGTGTGCAGCATCCCCGCAGATAGGGGCCGGCAATGGCAGGTCAAGGGCGCAGCCCTTGCGCTTCTCTGGGGTTTCCAAAAGGGGATATCTCTTACGGTAAGAGATATCCCCTTTTGAGCGGCATCTGCGCCTGTGCAGGTATATGTCTCCTCAGCCGCTGCTGCGGCGGGGTTACGAAGCGATTGCTTTTGCTGCGGGATTCGAGACCATTTTCAATCTTCCGTTTTAGGAGAAATTATTATGCTGAAAAATGTGAAATGCGCGCGCTGCGTCAAGTGCGGCAAGGAATACGAGGCTACGCCCAACCTCACCAACTGCGAGTGCGGCGGTATCCTTGACATCATCTACGATTACGATTACATCAAGGCCAATCTCACCAAGGAAAAGCTCAAGAGCCGCCCGAACACGATGTGGCGCTACCGCGAGCTGCTGCCCGTGGAGGAGACCACGCCCGACACGCCCCTGCGCGTGGGCTGGAGCCCGCTCTACGAGGAGGACCGTCTTGCGAAGCTCCTCGGCCTCAAGAAGCTGTGGGTGAAGGACGACGGCCAGAACCCTACCGCGTCCCTCAAGGACCGTGCCTCCGCCATGGCGGTCGCCAAGGCGAAGGAGGCGGGCGCGGAGATCATCGCCTGCTCGTCCACGGGCAACGCGGCCTCGTCGCTGGCAGGCAACGCCGCCGCCGCGGGTCTCAAGACCTTCATCTTCGTTCCCTCCCGCGCCCCCAAGGGCAAGGTCGCGCAGCTGATGACCTTCGGTGCGAACGTCATTTCCGTGCAGGGCAACTATGAGGAGACCTTCGAGCTGAGCAAGAAGGCCATTGACAAGTGGGGCTGGTACAACCGCAACGCCGCCATCAACCCCTACCTCTCCGAGGGCAAGAAGACTGTCTCGCTCGAGATCGCCGAGCAGCTCGGTTGGAAGATGCCCGACTACCTCGCCATCTCCGTCGGCGACGGCTGCACCATCGCGGGCGTGTGGAAGGGTCTCAAGGACCTCTACGCCATCGGCTTTATCGACAAGCTGCCGCGCCTGATCTCCGCGCAGGCGGAGGGCTGCCACCCCATCAACCGCGCCATCGCGGAGAATAAGCCCTGGGAGCCGATGGAGGAGAACACCCTCGCCGACTCCATCGCCGTCGGCGTGCCGCGCAATGCGGACAAGGCGCTCATGGCGATCCGCGAGTCCAACGGCATCGTGGTCAACGTGACCGACGAGGAGATCATGGCGGCGCAGAAGCTGCTCGGCACCACCTGCGGCGTGTTCGGCGAGCCGGCGGGCGTGACCGGCACGGCGGGCGTGAAGAAGCTCTGCGAGCAGGGCGTGCTCGGCGCGAACGACACGGTCGTCTCCGTCGTCACCGGCAACGGCCTCAAGGATGTTGCCAACGCCATCAAGTTCTGCGGCGAGCCGATGAGCCTGCCGAACGACCTTGACCTGCTGGTCGAGGAGTTCGACAAGCGCGGCATTAAGACCAAATGAGAGAAAAAATAGCGCCGCGCGAGTTTTGGAACCGCCGCTCGCAGCATTATGACGAGCAATCGGGAGCAGCGTATGCGGACGCCTACCGCAAAACGGCGGAGTGCATCCGCCCCTATCTCACGCCGAACGACCGTGTGCTGGATTTCGCCTGCGGCACGGGACTTGTCACGCTGCCGGTCGCGCAGATGGCCGCCGAGGTGTGCGCCATTGACATTTCGGACGAGATGGTGCGGCATCTGAAGAAAAAAATAGCAGAGCAGGGGGTCGGCAATGTCAGCGTTTCGTGCATGGATCTCTTTGACGAGAGCCTGCGGCCCGGCAGCTTTGACGCGGTGGTCGCCTGCAATGTGCTGCTCTACCTCGAAAACCGCGCGGAGGTGCTCGCGCGCATCCGTGAGCTGCTGCGGCCGGAGGGAGTATTCCTTTCGGCGACGGACTGCCTGGGCGAGCGGCTCACACGCGAGGGCGTTCGCAAGTGGTGGCGCAGCCACACGGGGAAAATGCCCTATGTGTCGTTTGACCGTATGCACACGCTGGAGGCGTCCATCGCCGCGGCTGGCTTTGAGGTGTTGGAGACCGAAAACCTGTTTCCCGCGCCGCCGAACCTCTTTGTCGCAGCAAGAAAAAAGTGAACGAACACAGGAGCGCGGGCTGCGGCCCGCGCTCCTCTTGCGCTCAGACGAAGTATTTGTTGACGATGGGGACCCGGCTCAGCAGCGCGGAGACCAAAAAGGACAGCGTGCCGATGAGCAGCGTCAGAAGCGGCACAGAGAAAAAGGCGTTGCAGGAGAGCGTGTTGATGCCGAGAAATTGATCGAACGTCTCGATGAACAGCGGATGCACGAGGTAGGCGCCGAAGCTCCAGCGGGAGAGCGCGCGGGTGCGCGCGTGTCCCTTTTCGCCGAGTGAGGGAAAATTCAAATGCCTGCGGGCGAATACAAAGACGGCGAGACACATCAGCAGCACACCGACCGAGTCGTAGTTGTAGAAGAGCACGGTGGCGGTGCCCAGACGGCGGGAGGCATAGGACGTCATAACGACGGTGACGATGAGACCGGCCACGCCGAGCGCATAGCACCAACGGGCCGCTTTGGGCGAAAGCTCCTTGCGGCTGAGATAGCGGCCCAGCATAAAATAGGCGGCAAAGCCGAGCGTGAAGTGGTAGTATAGCATTCCCGACAGCGAGAGGTAGCTGCTGTAGAGCGGCCAGGAAAACAGAGAAAGAAGTGCGCCGAGCTGCGGCAACAGAAAGTTGAAAACAAGCGCAAGCAGCAGAAAATAGCGCAGCAGCGTCTCATTCTGCGCGATGGGCCGCAGCAGCGGGACGATCAGATACAGTCCCACGATCATAAACAGAAACCACATGTGGTAGTGACCGGAGAAAAACAGCGTGACCGCGGTGGACAGGGCGCATTTGTTGAAGAAGTATGCGTAAGCGGCATAGAGCGCAGACCAGAAAACAAAGGCCGTAACGATACGCAGGACGTTTTTTCGCAGGATCTGCCGCAGACTTTGCGTGCCGGCGAGAAAGAATACGCCGCTGATCATCACGAAGACGGGAACGGTCCAGCGGACGAGGCTGTCATACAGGTTAAAGGCCTGCCACGCGGTTGAATAAATATCGGTGTCTGCCCAATGCTGCGCGGAAAGGTGGAGTGCAACGACGGCAAAGGTCGCCGCAACGCGCAGCACGTCATAGCAGGCGACGCGCTGCGATCCGGTCTGTTCCATGGTTATTCCTCCGTTGCCGCTTCGGCGGCTTCGTTTGCCTCTGCCGGGGCAGTTTCCCCGGACGGAGCGTCCTGCGCGGCAGCCGCTTCCGCCGCGGCACGGGCGGCTTCTTCCCGAGCGGCTTCCTCTGCCCGGGCGGCGGCCTCCGCCTCGGCGCGCTCACGCTCGGCGGCGGCGCCCTCGGCGCGGGCGCGGGAGACCTCCTCTTCCTTCTGCTTCTCCGCCTGCTTCATGGCCTTGTCGAGCCTGCGCCGGCTGGAGCGCTTCTCCATGCCGTGCACGACGCGCAGCACGAGGAAGAGCAGCACGAGACCCACGCCGAACCAGCTCCAGAAGCCGAGGGTGATGAGCGTTTTGAGCGTCCACAGCTCGGCCTGGATGCCGAGGAAGCAGCACACCACCGACGCGGCGAGCGCCGCGCCGAAGAGAATGACCCACAGCACCGACTTGACCGCGGAGGTCTTGCGCACGCGCAGGTGCGCGATCAGAAACAGCACCGCGAGCAGGAACAGCGCGGGATACTGCGAAAACAGAATGGTACGAAGGTTCATGGAAGCGTTCCTCTTTTCTTCTCTTGTTTTGCTCAGAGGGTGCAGAGCCCGCGGCGGAGGTATTGACCCTCGGGGCCGCCGACGATCCTGCCGTCCTCGACCATCAGGCTGCCGCGCAGGTAGACCTTAGCGATGCCGCCCTCGGTGCGCAGACCCTCAAAGGGCGTGTAGCCGGCCTTTGTGACCATGTCGCGCGCGGAGAGGATGTGGCTGGCCTTGGGATCGTAGACCACGATGTCCGCGTCGGAGCCCGCGGCGATGACGCCCTTGCGGGGATAGAGCCCGTAGAGCTTCGCGGGATTTTCGCACAGGGCGCGGCACATTCCGGCGACGGTCATTCTGCCCGCGGCGACGCCGCGGGTGTAGACGACCTCGCCGCGCGTCTCCACGCCGGGCAGACCGCCGGGGATCTTCGTGAAGTCCTCGCGGCCCATGTCCTTCTGCGCGAGGGTGAACGAGCAGTGGTCGGTGGAGATGGTCTGGATCTCGCCGCGGCGCAGACCGCGCCAGAGCGCGCGCTGATTTTCCTCGGCGCGGATGGGCGGCGCGCAGACATAGCGCGCGGCCATGGACCAGTTGGCGTCGTAGTACACGCCGTCGTCGAGGGCAAGGTACTGCGGGCAGGTCTCGACATAGACCCTCTGCCCGCGGGCGCGGGCAAAGGCGACCTCGTCGAGCGCCTCGCGGTTGGTCAGGTGGACGATGACCACCGGCGCGTCCGCCGCCTCGGCGATGCGCAGCAGCCGCGCGACCGCCTCGGCCTCGAGATAGTCGGGCCTTGCCTCGGGATGGGCGGAAACGTCCGCCGCGCGTCCGGCGGCCTTGAGCTCGGCGATGCGCGCGTCGATCACACCGGCGTTCTCGCAGTGGACGCCCGCGATGCCGCCGCGCTTTTTCAGCGCCTTGAGCGCGGAATACACCGCGCCGTCGCCGATCATCATGGCGGGGTAGGTGAGGTACATCTTGAAGGACGTGATGCCTGCGGCGAACATATCGTCCAGCTCGCCCTCGATGCCCTCGTTCCAGTCGTCGATGGTCATGTGGAAGCCATAGTCGCACGAGCATTTGCCGTCGGCTTTTTTGTGCCAGAGATCAAGACCGTAGGCAAGCGTCTCGCCCTTGTTCGGGCAGGCGAAGTCGATGATGGTGGTCGTGCCGCCGCGGATGGCGCTGCGGGTGCCGGACGCGAAATCGTCGGCGGTGGTCGTGTTGCACACGTCGAGATCAAAGTGCGTGTGCGCGTCGATGAAGCCGGGGAAGAGGTAGCAGCCGGAAACGTCCGTCACCTCGGCGCTTTTTGCCTCAGCGGGGGAGATGTGGCCGACCTGCGCGATCTTCTCGCCGTCGAGCAGGACGTCCGCGCGGCGGGAGCCGCGGGGCGTGACGACAAAGCCGCCCCTGAGCAGTTTTTTCATATCCATTCAGCTCCTTTGTCTGAAAAATATTCATACACCTTTACCATAGCACGTTTTTGCCGCGATTTCCACAGAAAAAGAGAAATCGGCAAAAGCGACAAGAAAGCGCGGTGAAAATCTGTGATTATGGCGAGAGAATGCGGCTTGTGAAAAAGCGGAAAAGAAGATACAATAAACATATCCTGCCGAAGCTGTGCGCCCGATCCGGACAAGCGCTCCGGCAAAAATTTTCAGGAGGAAAAAAGCTATGCGCAAGTTTTTGTCCCTGCTGCTGACACTGGCGATGGTCTTCTCCCTGGCCGTGACGGTCAACGCCGCCGCACCCAAGGAAGATATCACCATCCTGCACACCAACGACGTCCACTGCGGCTATGAGGCCTATGCCAAGGTCGCAACGCTGCACAAGGACGCGGATCTGCTCGTGGATGCGGGCGACCACGTTCAGGGCGATGTCATCGGCACGCTCTCCAAGGGCGAGTACATCGTTGACATCATGAACTACCTCAAGTACGATGCGGCCGTTCCCGGCAACCATGAGTTCGATTACGGCATGGATCAGTTCCTGCACATTGCCAAGGATCTGGCCAAGTACCCGTATCTCTCTGCCAACTTCACCGGCAAGGACGGCACGCCTTACTTCGACGCCTATAAGATCTTTGAAGTCAAGGGCGTGAAGGTCGCGTTTGTCGGCGTCTGCACGCCGGAGACCTTCACCAAGTCCACCCCGACCTACTTCCAGGATGCCAACGGCAATTACATCTATGGCTTCTGCGAGGGCAACAACGGCGCTGACCTCTACAATGCGGTGCAGAAGGCCATCGATGCGGCCAAGGCCGCGGGCGCCGATTATGTCATCGGCCTCGGCCATCTCGGCATCGACGAGCAGTCCTCTCCCTGGATGAGCAAGGAAGTCATTGCCAACACCACCGGCTTTGACGCCTTCATCGACGGTCACTCCCACTCCACCTTCTCCGAAACGATCAAGGATAAGTCCGGCAAGGAGGTTGTCTTTGAGCAGACCGGCACCAAGCTCGCCAACGTCGGCAAGATCATCATTAAGGCCGACGGTACCATCACCCACGAGAACGTTGATCTGAACACGGTCGAGCCCGACGCCGAGGCGGCGGCCTATATCCAGACCATCACCGATAAGTTCGACGCCCTGCAGAAGCAGGTCGTTGCCAAGACCAGCGTGGAGCTGACCATCAACGGCGCGGACGGCAAGCGCGCGGTCCGCAATGCCGAGACCAACCTCGGCGACCTGTGCGCGGACGCCTACCGCATCCTGCTGGGCGCTGACATCGCCTTCGTCAACGGCGGCGGCGTGCGCGACAACATCAAGGTCGGCGACATCACCTACGGCGATATCATCAAGGTCCATCCCTTCGGCAACGAGGCCTGCCTCGTTGAGGTCACCGGTCAGCAGATCAAGGACGCTCTGGAGCTCGGCTCCGCGGCCTATCCCGGCGAGAGCGGCGGCTTCCTGCAGGTTTCCGGCCTGACCTACACCATCAACGCCGATATCCCCAGCTCCGTGGTGAAGAACGATAAGTCCGAGTTCGTCAAGGTCGACGGCGCGTACCGTGTGTCCGACATCATGGTCGGCGGTCAGCCCCTCGACGTCAGCAAGACCTATACCCTCGCTTCCCATAACTATATGCTCAAGGATGCCGGCGACGGCTACACCATGTTCGGCACCAAGAACGTCAAGCTCCTCAAGGACGGCGTGATGATCGACAACCAGGTCCTCATCAACTACATCGTCAATAATCTCGGCGGTGTGGTCGGCGAGCAGTATGCCGCCCCGCAGGGCCGCATCACCATCAAGACTGCTGCTTCCGATGTCCCGACGAACGAAAGCGATAAGGTCATCGCCGGCCGCAATACCACCGTGACCGAGGGCGATACCTACACCGTCGTCGCGGGCGACTGCCTGTGGAATATCGCCTACAAGCTCTACGGCACCGGCACGCTCTACACCAAGCTGGCCGAGGCCAACAAGCTCGCCGATCCGTATATCATCTACATCGGCCAGATCCTGACCGTTCCCGCCAAGTAAAAAACTGCACAATTAGGAAAGCCGCCCGTTTGGGCGGCTTTCTTCTGTGTTTTTTTGCTTTTGACAAATCCTATATTACCACATTTCCGGCAATTTTTCAAGTCTTGTCTTTTCCTTGCCGGGGGTGTAGATAACATGGCGAGGTGAAAAGAGATGAATGAATTGACACGATTCGGCGCGCTGTCCGCGCGGCGGACCGAGGCGGCGCTGCTGCGCGGGAACGCTGTGACGGAACGCTTCGGCCTGACGCTCACGCCGGAACAATGCGGACGTCTGCTGGAGCGCCGCGCCGAAGCCTTGCGGGAGACGGAGCGCATCGAACTGGGCGAGGGCATCCTGCCGAAGCTGGCGGTCGCGCTGCGCGACTCGCCCTGCGTCGGGCCGGAGAACTGGGAGGAAGCGCTCGGCGGGTTGACGGAGCTGTTCTACCACTTCAAAGGCGCGTGCGGCGAGCGGCTCGGCGACGACGAGATGCTCGCCGCGCTGGTGCGGCTATATAACGGCTGGGCGGGCGGCTGCGCAGACCGCATCGCCGATCTCGATGGCCGCGCGATGCTGCGCTTTTCGCGCACGGGAAAGGTGGGGGACGATGGCGAATGAACTGACGTGCCCCCTGACGGGCGCCGAAGAGAGGCTGTGGCAGGAAAAGCTCGCCGCGCTGCTCGTGCGGCAGATCGCGCTTTACACCGCGAATGAAAGCAGCTCCGTGCCGGCTGCCGCCGCGCGGGAGCTGCTGCGCGGTGTGCTGTTTTTCCTTGCTGTGCCGGAGGAACCAGAGGCAAGCAGCCGGCCGGAGGATGTGGGGAGCCGATACGAGGCGGAACGCGCGGACCGTATCCGCGTCCTGCTTCCGCTCGACCTTGCGGACGAGCTGGCGCGCGGGCAACGCCGTGCGCAGCGGGATGCCGCGCTGACGCTTGCGCTCTGGCGGAAGGTCGTTGCGGCGCTGCCGCCATTGGAGAACCGCTCGCTCCGCGATACGCTGCGGAGCATCGGCAGGGGCTTCCGTTGCTATGACACACGCTTTTTCCCGCAGCGGTTTGATTGTGACATTGACTATCAGCTTTCCCAAAGCGTGTCGGAGAGCCTGTTGGGGATAAATTATGTCAACCGCTATCTGATCGATCTGGCTGCGGAAAATAGTCTGCTCACGCGATTGCCGCAGGGCGAGGTCCGCGCGGTGCTGGAGCGCTCCTGCCCCGATTGGCGTGGGCTGCTGGTGAATCTCTATGCGCCGGCCGCGGCGAACGCGCTCGCCCGCACGCTCCTCGGCGGGGAGGGGCTGACGCTCTCAGATGGCGAGATCGGCGCGCTCCGCGAGCGCTGGGAGCACGCGCGGCCCGAGCGGATCATGGCCGACCTGCTTGCAGCGGCGGATGCGCTCGCGGAGCGGCTCATCCTCCCGCGCGACGCGGGGAAATATCTGAGCGGCTTCGCCCGCGAGGTCGCCGTCCGCGCCGAAAGCCTGCGCGACTGCGGCGGTCTGCGGGGACTGTTCGTATGAAAGAAAAGGGGAGCGGCTGCTGAAAAGCAGCCGCTCATGCATTTTGTAAGAAAGTCTGCACCTATGCGAACAGATAGCTGTACTTGTCGCGGATGGTGAAGATCAGCGCTTCGATGTCCACCGGCAGATCGTTGTCGGAGGTGGTGAGATCGTAGTCGCGCTCCTCCGCCATGCGGACGCGGACATGGTCGGCGTCGAGGAAGAGGACGCCGGGGTTTTTGCTCTCCGCCATATCCTCCGCCGTCTGGAAGAGGGTGAACTTGTCGTGGCAGGGCTCGCTGGCATAGGGGCAGAACTGCGTGCAGTTGCCGCACTCGTTGCACATCTTGTCGACGTGGATGATCTGGTGGCTCTCGTCGGGCATGACGACCGCGACGTTCGCGCGGTTCGGGCAGGAGTCCACGCAGTTCTCGCAGACGGTGGAGCACTGCAGGCAGCGCTCGCCCTCGCACTTGCCGGACATCTTGAGGATGCCGTGCTTGGCGATGGCGTCGGCCTCGGTGATGAACGCCTGCGCGGGGATCTCATACTCGTAGGGCACGCCGATCACAGCCTCGGCAAAGCGGGCGGCATCGGCAATGCCCTCGACCACGGTGGCGGGACCGCGGTGCGCGTCGCCCGCGCAGTACACGCCCTCGACATTGGTCTCAAACGCGGGGCCCTTGCGCTCCATCTCGATGCCGTTTGCGGCCATGAGGTCGGAATCGACCTGCTCGCCGACGGCGGAGAGGACGAGGTCGCAGGGGATGGAGAACTGCTCGCCGGACTTCACGGGGCTGCGGCGGCCGGTCTCGTCGGGCTCGCCGAGCACCATCTTGTCGCACAGCAGCATACCCTTGGCCTGCTTGACGGGAGCGGCCAGCTCGATGAACTCCACGCCCTCGTCGATGGCGAGCTGCAGCTCGTGCTCGTCGGCGGGCATGAACTTCTTGGTGCGGCGGTAGAGAATGGTGGCGTGCGCGCCCATGCGCTTGGCGACGCGGGCGGCGTCCATGGCGGTGTTGCCCGCGCCGACGACCACGATGTTGCCGGAGAGGTTGGGCTTGACCTGCTTCTTTTCCTTCTTCATCCACTCGATGACGCCCTGCACGTTGCCCTCAATGTCGAGCTTGCCGGCCTTCCACGCGCCGGTGGCGAGAAGAATATGGGTGTAGCCCATTTCCTTCAGCTCCGCGACGGAGGGGGCGCTCTTGCCGCACTTGACCTCAACGCCATAGCGCAGCATCAGGGCGATGTCCTTGTCGATGGCCTCGTCGGAAATGCGGAAGGCGGGAATGACGTAGCGCGGCACGCCGCCGAGCTTGCGCTCACGCTCGAAGATGGTGGTCTCGATGCCGGCGCGGCCGCAGAAATACGCCGCGGCGATACCGGTCGGGCCGCCGCCGATGATGGCGACGCGCTTGCCCTCGACGCGCTCGGGCAGCTTGATGGACGCCATCAGGGCATTGTAGCCCTTCTGCGCGGCGAGGAGCTTGGTGTCGCGGATATGGACGCTCTCCTCATAGAAATTGCGGGAGCACTTGCCCTGGCAGCGGTGTGCGCAGATGGTGCCGGTGATGAAGGGCAGGGCGTTCTTCTCGGTGATGAGCTTGAGCGCGGGGCCGTAGAGACCCTTGCGGCACAGCTCGAGGTACTCGGGAATGTCCTGCTCGATGGGGCAGCCGCCCTTGCAGGGCGCGATGAAGCAGTCGAGCCAGGGCACCTGCTCGGTGGACTTGCGGCTGGGCAGGGGCTTGATGGGCTTGAGGTGATGGTAATTCGTGCGGGCGGAGGCGGCGAGGTCGGAGATGGCGGCGGAGTCGGTGCCGGCGAAGGCGCGGTACTCCATCGGCTCGACCTTCTCGACCATCTGGAGCAGGCGGTTGTAGCCGCCCGGCTTGAGAATGGTGGTGGCGACGGTGATGGGCCAGATGCCCGCGGCAAAGAGCTTATCGCAGTTGAAGTATTCCGCGCCGCCGGCGAAGGAGATACGCATCTTGCCGCCGAACGCGCGGGAGATGCGATTGCACATCTCGATGGTCAGCGGGAAGAGGCTGCGGCCGGACATATACATCTCGTCGTTCGGCAGCTCGCCGCGCGTGGTGTCCACGGGGAAGGTGTTGGAGAGCTTGAGACCGAACTCCAAACCCTCCTTGTCCGCGAGCTTCTGCAGACGCTCGAACATGGGCACCGCGTCCTCCCACTGGAGATCCTCGTTGAAGTGATGCTCGTCGAACACGATGTAGTCGTAGCCCATGGAGTCGAGAATGCTGCGGGCGGTCTTGTAGCCGAGGATGGTGGGGTTGCACTTGACGAAGGTGTGCAGGTGCTTCTTCGTGAGCAGATAGCTTGCGATGCGCTCGATCTCCTGCGGCGGGCAGCCGTGGAGCGTGGAGACGGTGACGGAGCGGGACACGCGCGGGGAGATGTGCGCGATGAAATCGCGCTCGGCGGGGAAGAGCTCGGTGAGCACCTTTTTGCACTCCTTGAACTGCGCGGTCCTGCTCGCGTCCATCATGTTGTCGATGTAGCTGTTGACCTTGCGGCCCTTGATGCCCTCGAGGTCGTAGCCGACGGACATATTGAACACGAACCCGTCGGGATCGCCGAGGCCGTAGACCTTGCTGATGACCTTGAGCGCGCACCAGGCCTTGATGTACTCGTCCTGCGCCTGCGGAACGGTCAGCTCGGTGGACCACTCCTGATTGTAGCCCTCGTCGGCGGCGAGGATGCAGGGACGGGGCACGCAGGCGGCAAGCTCGGCGCCGTCCATCTTCTGTACGGTCTTGACCTCGAAGAAGCGCGCGCCCGCGAAGTAGGCGGCGATGATGTTCTGCGCGAGCTGGCTGTTGGGGCCGGCGGCGGGGCCGAAGGGCGTTTCGATGCGCTCGCCGAAGATGGGCAGGCTCTTGCCCGAGGCCTCATATTTCTTGTGGACGCCGAAGATGTCGCCGCTCTGGGCGTACTCGGTCACGACCCAGTTCATCAGGGACGCGAACGGAATGGGATACATTTTCTCAGACATCGTTGTTCCTCCTATGTAATGTTTCCTTAATACTCGCAGTGGTTGAGGCTGCCCCAGAGCTTCTTCGCGGCCTCCAGGATGTGGGCGTTCTCGGCCTCCTCGTCGATGCCGACGAGCTGACGGTCGAGCATGAGCGTCTTGCCGGCGGCGATGGTGGTCTGGCACTGGCGGCCCGTCATGCCGAAGATCATGTGGCCGTCGATGTTCGCGTCGGAGAACGGGGTGAACGGCTTATAATCCATCACGATGATGTCCGCCGCCGCGCCCGCCTTGAGCACGCCGAGTTGGTCGGGGAAGTACTTCGCGCCGATCTTCGCGTTGTTCTTGAAGAGCATATCCGTGACCTCGCACCAGCCGACATTGGGCAGGCAGTTCTGGCTGCGCTGGGAGCAGAGGGCGACCTTGAGGGACTCGAGCATATCGTTGGTGTAGGCGTCGGTACCCATGCCGAGGAGGATGCCGCGCTTGTAGAGCTGGAGGACGGGGCAGATGCCGATGGCGTTGCCCATGTTGGATTCCGGATTGTTCACGACCATCGTACCCGTTTCCTTGATGATCTCCATCTCGGCGGTGTTGACATGGATGCAGTGACCGAGGATGGTCTTGGGGCCGAGGATGCCGTGATCCTGAAGGCGCTGGACGGGACGGCGGCCATAGTTCTGGAGGGAATCGTACACGTCGTTCATGCCCTCGGAGACATGGATGTGATAGCCGGTACGGCCGTTGTTGGCCGCCACCATGCGGTCAAAGGTCTTGTCGGAAATGGTGAAGAGCGCGTGACCGCCGAACATCGCCGCGAGCATGGGATCCTTGCGCTGCTCGCATTCCGAGATGAAGTCGGCATTTTCCTTGATGGCCTGCAGGCACTTCTCCTCGCCGTCGCGGTCGGAGACCTCATAGCACAGGCAGGAGCGCAGGCCGAGACGCTTGCTCTCCTCGGCGATGGTGTGCAGCGTGCCGGGGATCTCGCCGTAGCTGGCGTGATGGTCAAAGACGGTGGTGACGCCCTGCTTGATGGAGTCGATGTAGAGCGCGGTGGCGCTGGCCTTGGTGCCGTCCATCATCAGGTGGCGGTCGATGGCCCACCACGTTCCGTCGAGGACCTCGTAGAAGTTTGTCGGGTTGTTGCCGACGATGGACAGGCCGCGCGCGAGCGCGGAATAGATGTGGGTGTGCGCGTTGATGAAGGCGGGCATGATGACGCCGCCCTTGGCATCGACGATCTCAGCGTCGGGGTACTTCGCGCGCAGGGCGGCCTCCTCGCCGACCTCGGCGATCTTCGCGCCCTCGTAGGCGACCGCGCCGTGCTCGTAGTAGCCGCGGCCCTCTGCGTCGCGGGTGATGAGACGTCCGTTGGTGATGAGCTTCATAAGTGGTTTCCTCCTGTTAAATGGTTTCAACTGACGAACCCTTCAGGCAAAAAGAAAAGACGCTCCAAGCGAGTCACTCGCCCGAAACGTCAGCGTTTCTGCCGGAGTGATAGTTTCAGCCCGTGCGCGCAGCACTTCGTTACAGCTATCAGTCATAGATTGTAGATTTATTTTACACGAAGGCGGGAACAATTTCAATGGAAATTTCGTCAAAATCCGTGAAAAGAGCCTTGATAAAACAGAGAAATCGCCTTTTGATTTTTGTGCAAAGCGATGAAGGAACAAAAAAGTTACCCCGCGTTGGCCGTGTAGACCCCGCCAAACCTGCACATGAATTGCAGGTGGGTCGCCTCTGTCCGGTTTTACTGCTTCCAACGTCCGGCCGCAAAAGGCGGCCGGGAGGCCTGCAAACCACCGGAGCGTACCAGCGTCCCGTATGACGAAATGTGGGTTTATAAAGAGCCTATCACGAACCACGCAGGGTAATTGCCATTGTAAGCGGAGCGGCGGGAAAAATCCGTCGGAAGCGAGGTTATTCCTCCTCGTCCTCCATCATCTGCTCCATGAAGAGGTCGTAGACCTCGTTGATCTCGTCCTCGTCGACGACGTTGGCGAGCATCTCCTCGCCGTCCACCGTCTCGCTCTTGAGAATGATGAGGCCGTACTCGTCCTCATTCTCTTCCTCGCCCTCCTCCACAACGGGGAAGAAAGCCATATAGGTCGTGCCGTTGTGCTCGAGCGCGTCGATGTATTCCAGCTCGATGTCGTTGCCCTCCTCGTCCGTCAGCGTGACGAAATTCGGGCCGTATTCTTCGCTCATGGGGGTGTCCTCCTCCAACAGTCGGTATTTGAGATGGAGATAGTATAGCGCATTTCCAAGCGCAATGCAAGTTTGACATCTGCGCGATTTTGTATTACAATAAATTACCTATTGTCAAAAGACAGCAAAGCGGAGCTCCGCTTTTTCAATTCGCAAAAGGAGGTAGCGCAATGGAAGGGAAACACGAAGCCGCCCGTGCGCCTCGAAAAAACCACAGAAGGAGCGGCGCCGGCATGACGGCGCTGAAGGTGCTCGGCACGCTCCTGGCCATCGGCGTCTGCACGGCGCTGATGTTCTTCGGCATTTTTATGAAGTATGTCCACACCACGCTCGAGCCGGTGCTGGACGTGGATATGAGCGCCATCACGCTCAACCAGAGCTCGGTCATCTATTATCAGGACAAGAGCACGGGCGAGTGGAAGGAGCTGCAGAAGATCCACGGCACCGAGGACCGCACGAACATTGAATTTTCCGACATCCCCGACCATGTCTGGCAGGCTCTGGTGTCCATCGAGGACCAGCGCTTCTTCCAGCATCACGGCGTGGACTGGAAATCGACCGGCAAGGCGGTGTTCACCATGCTCACCGGCGGCGGAACGCAGCGCGGCGGCTCGACCATCACCCAGCAGGTCATCAAGAACGCCACCGGCAACAACCAGCCGACCATCAAGCGCAAGGTGACGGAGATCTTCCAGGCGCTGCGCTTCTATAAGAATTACTCGCGTGAGGAGACGCTGACGTTCTATCTGAACCTCGTCTACTTCGGCAACCATTCCTACGGCATCCAGGCGGCCGCCGAGAACTACTTCGGCAAGGACGCCAAGGACCTGACCGTTGCCGAGGGCGCGGCCATTGTCGGCATCACGCAGTACCCCTACCTCTACGACCCCTCCCGTCAGGGCACGCTCGACAGCGGCAAGACCTTCCGTGAGAAGAACAAGGAGCGGCAGGAGACGGTGCTCGACAAGATGCACGAGCTCGGCTATCTGGACGACGCGGAATACGAGGCGGCGGTCAACGAGCCGCTGGTGTTCGTGTGGGACGACAACTATGTGCCCTCCGACAGCTCGAAGGAGAAGGTGGCGGAGACCGCCGCGGAGGAGTTCGATCCGTATCTCGTCGAGCAGGTCTTCAACGACGTGGTCGACGCGCTGCACCGCGAGAAGAATTATTCCGAGGAGATCGCCAAGAAGCTGCTCTACACCGGCGGCTATCAGATCTACGCGACCATCGACCCCGAGCTGCAGAGCATCGTGGAGAAGGTCTACGCCGATACGAGCAACCTGCCCTACACCTCGTCCAAGGGCGAGCAGCTGCAGTCCGGCATGACCGTCATCGACAACGCCACGGGCAACATCGTGGCGATGGCGGGCCGCGTCGGCGAGCGCGAGGGCCGCTTCCTCTTCAACTACGCGACCGCCACCCGCCCCTGCGGCAGCGCCATCAAGCCCATCGCGGTCTACGCGCCCGCGCTGGATACCGGCGTCATCACGCCGGCGACGGTGCTCGACGACTATCCCGTGCGCCTGCAGGCGAACGAGAACGGCACGGAAAAAGCGTGGCCGAAGAACTCCTACAGCGGCTACAAGGGTCTTATCACGCTCCAGACCGCGCTGCGCGTGTCCACCAATACCACGGCGGTGCGCGTGCTCGAGGCGCTCTCTCCGTCCGTGTCCTACGACTTCATGACGCAGAACCTCGGCTTCACCACGCTGGTCAACAGCGATCTCAACTCCGCAGCACTCGGCCTCGGCGGCCTGACCTACGGCGTGAACACGGTCGAGATGGCGGCGGCGTACTCCGCCTTTGCCAACAACGGCGTGTATACAAGGCCGCGCACCTACATCGAGGTGCGCGACAACAAGGGCAGCCTTGTGCTGGAGAACAAGCAGGAGTCGTGGGTGGCGATGAAGGAGTCCACCGCGTACTCGATCAATGAGCTGCTCAAGGGCGTGGTGCGCAGCGGCACCGGCACCGAGGCGGCCTTCTCCGGCATGACCATCGCCGGCAAGACCGGTACGACCTCCAGCAACTATGACCGTTACTTCGTCGGCTACACGCCGTACTACACCGCGGCGGTGTGGATCGGCTACAACCATAACGCCAGCATCCGCGCGAACGGCAATCCCGCCGCGCAGCTGTGGAAGAAGGTCATGAGCGAGGCGCACGAGAACCTGCCCAATCAGAATTTCAATGGGAGTACCGCCGACATGACGCAGGTGACGGTCTGCACCCGCACGGGGCTTCTGCAGGGCCCGGGCTGCACCGATGTGCAGACGGTCTGGGTGGCGGCGAGCAACGCGCCCGCGCTGGTGTGCGACGGCCATGTGGCGGTGAACCTCTGCACCGAGAGCGGCAAGCTCGCGACCGAGTATTGTCCCGCCGAGTGCGTGCAGAGCGTGAATGCGATCGACTTCACGACCGAGAATCTGACGGCGGCGTGGGGCTATGAGCGCACGACGATCCTCCTGCCGCTGAGCGCGGCGGAGTACGAGGCGTATGCCGCGCAGCAGGCCGCCGATCCGACGTTTGTGATCCCTGCGGGCAAGCCCGTTCAGGCGAACGACAGCGGCAGCGTGTTCAGCGATCTGATGATGCTCGGCCCCTGCACGCTCCACCAGTACGTCGAGCCGGAGCCGACGCCGGGCGAGGGCTATTACGACGAGAACGGCAACTGGGTTCCGGCCGGCGAGACCGACCCGACCGACCCGACCGATCCGGAGGGATCGGAGGAGGTGTCGCCGGAGCGGGGAACGGATTTCCTCAACTGGCTGCTCAACACCGCGGCGTAAAATTGAACGGAAAAAGGAAGGCTCACATCGAGCCTTCCTTTTTTGTACGCAGCATTTGGGCGGCGAGCAGCAGGAGCAATGGGAAGAGCACCATGCCCGCTACGCCGAAGGCGCGGGCGCCGAGGTACATCGCCATGAGCGAGGCGATGGGCGGCAGCCCCGCCTGCGCGGCGACGAGCTTCGGCTCGGTGATGCTGCGCACGGTGAGTGTGCAGAGGTAGAGGATGACGAGCGCGGCCCCGCGGGGAACCGAGCCGAGCAGCAGCTCGGCAAGCGCCCAGGGAATAAGCACCGTTCCTGTGCCGAACACCGGCAGCGCATCGACGAGCGTGATGAGAAAGGCGGCGAGCAGGGAATAGCGCTCGCCCAGCAGCCAGAAGCCGGCGAGGAGCTGGCAGAAGGTGAGGGAGCAGAGGATCGCCTGTGCGCGCAGCCAGCGCGTGAGCGAGTGCGTCACGCCGTCGCGCCAGAAGCGCAGCCGCTGCTGCGCGCGGGGGCTCAGGCGGCGTTTCGCCGCCGCGCAGAGCGTGGGATAGGAGGCGGCGAGGAAGAAGACGGCAAGCAGCGTTGTTGCGGCGAAGAGCACCAGCGCCGGCACGGCGGCGGCCATCGAGCCGAGCAGGGTGAGGGCGCGGGAGGCGAGACCGGCGAGCGCCGTGCTGCCGTAGGCCGCCCAGTCGGAAAGCTCGGCGGTCAGAAGCTCCCGCAGCCAGTCAGGACAGAGCGCGCCGTAGGCGCGCAGCCGCTCGAGCAGTCCGCCGGTCAGCGCGGGCAGCGCGTCGAGCAGCGTCGGGAGCTGGGTGAGGAAGGCGGTCGCCTCGGTGAAAAGCGCCGAGAGGAGCAGCGAGAGGAGCCCGCCGAGGAGAAAGAGCAGAAAGAGCGTCAGCAGCGCGGCGGAGAAGCCGCGCTTGAAATGAACGGTCCGCCGCAGGAGGAGAATGACCGGCTCCATCGCGCGGGCCGCGGCGAACGCGAGAAGGAAGGGCAGCAGCCACCAAAGCAAATAGCGGAGAAAGAGATAGAGCGCCGCGGTGAGCACGGCGTAATAGGCGACGGAGAGCAAAAACTCCTTTTTTTGTTCGCTCTGCAAAAAGACCGGCCTCCTTCCTGTCGAATGTTATAGGAAAAAGCTACTTGCTCTCTGTGGATCGTTATGGTATCATATCTCCATAAAAGGACAAATGCCCACGGGAGGAGAACAGGACATGGGGAAAAAGACAAAATTCTATCTGGTCGCTGCGGATGCGCTGCCGGAGATCTTTCTCAAGGTCGCCGAGGCCAAGCGGATGCTTCACGCGGGAGAGGTGAGCACGGCGGGCGAGGCCGCGAGGCAGGTCGGCATCAGCCGCAGCGCCTTTTATAAGTACCGCGACAGCGTGCAGCCCTTCAACGACATGAAGACCGGACGCATCATCACGTTCTATGCCCTGCTCAAGGATAACCCGGGCGTGCTGAGCAACGTTCTTTCTATTTTTGCCGGTTCGGGCGCAAATATACTCACCATCAACCAGAGCATCCCGACAAACGGCTGCGCCGCCGTGACCATCTCGGCGGAGACGAGCGATATGCGCGAATCGCTCGAGGAGCTCATCGCCAGCGCTGCGGAGACGGCGGGCGTGGTCAAGTTCGAGATCCTTGCGGGCTGAACCCGCGGGGAGGGTACGGCATACAATGAGTCAGCAGACTGCTTGCAGTTTGCCGACTCATTTTTTTGCTGGGAAGAGAAGGGGGCTGCTATGGGCCTTATCGTACAGAAATTCGGCGGCAGCAGCGTGCGTGACCGCGAGCGGCTGCTGCGCGCCATGAGGATCGTCCGGCGCACCTGGGAGCAGGGGGACGACGTGGTGGTCGTGCTCAGCGCGCAGGGCAACACGACCGACGCGCTGCTCGCGCGCGCCCGCGAGCTGACGGAGGAACCGCCGCTGCGGGAGCTGGACGCTCTGCTCGCCACGGGGGAGACCGCGAGCGTGGCCCTCGGCGCGATCGCGCTTGCCTCGCTCGGTGTGCCGGCAGTCTCGCTCTCCGGCTGGCAGGTGCCGGTCGGGACGGACGGCACGCACGGCGGCGCGAACGTGAGAAGCGTGGGCGCGGAGCGCATCCGGCAGGAGTTGGCGCAGCGGCGCGTCGTGCTCGCGGCAGGCTTTCAGGGCGTTGACGCGGCGGGAGACGTCACCACGCTCGGGCGCGGCGGCAGCGACACGAGCGCCGTGGCGCTCGCGGCCTTCCTCGGCGCGGAGCGCTGTATCATTTATACGGACGTGGACGGCGTTTATACCACCGATCCGCGCGTGTGCCCGACGGCGCGGCGGCTCGCCGCCGTCTCCTGCGACCAGATGCTCCGCCTTGCCGCGAACGGCGCGCAGGTGCTCCATGACCGTTCGGTCGCGCTGGCGGCAAGGCACGGCGTGACCGTCGAGGTGCGCTCGTGCGAGGAGGGGAGCGTCGGCACGCTCGTCGTGCCCCATGTGGAGGAGAGCGGGGAGGTCACGGGCGTCACGCGCTCGCGCTGCGGGGAGGTCACGCGCGTAACGGCCATCGGGCGCGCGCTGCCGTCGCTCGCGGCGATCCGTGCGGCGGTCTCTGCGCTGGAGACGGCAGGCATCACGGTCCTCGGACTCGAGGAGGGCGAGCAGCGCGTCACGCTGCTGGTGAAGCGGGACGACGAGGACGCGGCGCTCTGCGCCGTACACGACGCGCTTGTACCGCGGTGAGGGAAAGAAGCGGTTTGCGCGGCGAAGGCCGCTGCAAACCGCTTCTTCCTGCGCTGCACTGAGAAAAAAGGAAAACGGAGGGCTGCGTCTATGGACAAGCCGACTGCGAGGATCATCGCCGTCGCCGACAAGGGCGGCGTCGCCGGTGCTCGCGGTGCTGGACATCATCTGACGGAGGAAGCGACGAAGGAGCAAGGTGTACGTCAGCCTTGCTCCTATCGGTCGGTATGTGATATTTCAGTCCTGATTTTCCATATTATGTATCAGTCCGGGGAAGAAATCCAACCTAATTGCTCCAATTCATTTCGTGCACTTTCAGGAATATCTGATAAATCTCCTTTTCCTAACTTGAAACGAACGTATACCCTTGCTTCTGCTGGACAACTTGTAGCGGTCGTACCTCTGAAAAATACCAGAAGTTTATCTCCGTCTTGCAGTCCATCAAAATGGCTTTTGGGTGACACGACGAAAGGTGTGCTATCCACAACAACAAGGGGTTCCCCATTTGCTGCCGAAAGGTATACTCCTGTATGTGGAGCAATATGAAGAATTTCCAAGGCCGCAGCCCCAACAAGAAGAACACATATTACCGCAGAAGCGGTGATCAGCAATTTCCTTTTCATGCGCATACCTCCTTCGTATATATAGACGCAGAAAATCTCGAGTTGTTCCGGGTTTTTATAGCATATATTATTTTAGTGCGGCTTTCAAGGTGAAAAGGTAGCTGAAGCTGCCGTTTTTGCTGTCAACACAAAAAGTAAAAGCGGCGCGGAAAAGAATCCGTTGCAATTTCGACGGGAATATGTTATCCTACGCTAAACCGGTCTGCGCTGCGCGAGCAGCCAATCTCAACAGGCCGGATGCTTAGGAGGTTATCTACTTGGACCCTGCTGACCCGTTATTGCCGAAAATTCTGGTACTGGTCATACTTATTCTCATCAACGCATTCTTTGCCGCGGCGGAGATCGCGGTCATCTCGCTTTCGGAAACAAAGCTGCGCAAGCAGGCGGAGGAGGGCGACAAGAAGGCGAAGAAGCTGCTTGTGCTCATGCAGGCGCCGGACAGCTTTCTTTCCGCCATTCAGATCGCCATCACACTCGCCGGCTTCCTGTCCTCGGCCTTCGCGGCGGACAGCTTTTCCGATCCGCTCGTGCATTGGCTGACAGTGGACAAGGGCTTCACGGCCATTCCCACCTCGACGCTCAACACGATCATGGTGGTGCTCATCACCATCGTGCTCTCATACTTCAGCCTTGTGCTCGGCGAGCTGGTGCCCAAGCGCATCGCCATGAAAAAGACCGAAGCGGTCGCTCGCTTCACGGTCGGTGCGGTGACGAGCGTGGCGGCGGTGTTCCGCCCGGTCATCTGGCTGCTCTCCAAGTCCACGAACGGCGTATTGCGCCTGCTGCACATCGACCCCAAGGCCGATGAGGAGGACGTGAGCGAGGACGAGATCCGCATGATGGTGGACCTCGGCGAGGAGCGCGGCGCGATCGAGTCCAATGAGAAAGAGCTCATTGACAACATCTTTGAATTCAACAACACGACCGCCGAGGACGTGATGATCCACCGCACCGACATGGTGATGCTGTGGGTCGAGGACACGCGCGAGGAGATCCTCGCGACGATCCGCTCGTCCGGCCTGTCCCGCTTCCCGGTCTACGAGGAGAACGCGGACGATATCATCGGCATTCTCTCCACACGCGAGTATCTGCTCAACGCGCAGGCGGAAGCGCCCAAGCCCATGCGTGAGCTGCTGCGCCCCGCGTATTTCGTACCCGAGTCCGTGCGCACGGATGTGCTGTTCCGCGATATGCAGAGCAAGAAGGTACACATGTCCATCGTGGTGGACGAGTACGGCGGCACGAGCGGCCTGGTGACGATGGAGGATCTTCTCGAGGAGATCGTCGGCAACATCTACGACGAGTTCGACCCGCAGGAGGAAAAGGACATCGAAAAGGTGGGCGACAATCTCTGGCGTGTGGCAGGCTCGTGCGAGCTTGAGCGCGTCGCCGAGGCGACGGGCGTGCAGTTCCCCGAGGACGAGGAGTCCGACACGCTCGGCGGACTGGTGTTTGCCCAGCTCTCGTTCATTCCCGAGGACGGCAGCCAGTTCACGGTGGACGCCTGCGGCCTGCACATCGAGGTGCAGAGCTTCAACGAACGCCGCGTGGAATGGGCGCTGGTCTCACGGCTCCCGGAGGAGGAAACGCCCGAGGAGCAGGAGAAATAAACAAAAAAGAAACAGCAGCTTGAAAAAGCTGCTGTTTCTTTGCGGAAAGCACTTGACTTGCGCGCTTGACTTTGATAAAATAAGGCGCTTATATGTGAGAGTATGCGCAAAGCGAACCCTCACCCATTGCCACAAGGATAGCACAGGAAACAAAAAAGCACAAGAGCAAATGCAGCATTTCTATCAACAAAGCCGTGCGTATCGCACGGCGCACCAATACATTCCCCGCCGGAGACAGACCGGCGGGAAAGGAAAGGCGTGAAGAGCAAAAATGGCCAAAGACAAGATGTACGGCAAGACCCTTCGCAAAAACTTCGCTCGACATGAGGAGATCATGGAGATGCCGAATCTTCTGGAGCTCCAGAAGAAGTCCTACCGGTGGTTCCTCGACGAGGGACTGCAGGAGGTGTTCACCGACGTCGCCTCGATCACCAACTACGCGGGCAATCTTGAGCTGAGCTTCATCGGCTACAAGATGGACGAGGCCCCCAAGTACGACGTGGAGGAGTGCAAGGCGCGCGACGCCACCTATGCCGCTCCGCTCAAGGTCAACGTGCGGCTGTACAACAACCAGACGCAGGAGATCAAGGAGCAGGAGATCTTCATGGGCGACTTCCCGCTCATGACCCAGTCCGGCACTTTCGTCATCAACGGCGCCGAGCGCGTGGTCGTCAGCCAGATCGTCCGCTCCCCGGGCGTGTACTATGGCAAGGAGATCGACCTCAAGACCGACCTGCCCCTGCTCACCAGCACCGTGATCCCCTACCGCGGCGCGTGGCTGGAGTATGAGACCGACACCAACGAGGTGTTCTGGGTCCGCATCGACAAGAACCGCAAGATCCCCATCACCGAGCTGATCCGCGCCATCGGCGGTCAGGCCGAGCAGTACGCCGACCTCAAGACCGACACCGGCATCCTCGACCTCTTCGGCGACGACGACCGCATCAAGGTCTCGCTGGAGAAGGACGCCTGCAAGACCTATGAGGAGGCCATGCTGGAGATCTACCGCAAGCTCCGCCCGGGCGAGCCGCCCACGGTCGAGGCCAGCGAGGGCCTCATCAAGAACCTCTTCTTCGATCCGCGCCGCTATGATCTGTCCATGGTCGGCCGCTACAAGTTCAATAAGAAGCTCTCCCTGTGGACCCGCATCCACGGTCAGAAGCTCGCCTATCCCGTCGCCGACCCGCGCACGGGCGAGATCCTCTTCGACGCCGGCCATGTCATGACCAGCGACGAGGCCCGCGAGCTTGACGCCATCGGCGTCAACGACGTGACGCTCGACCTCGACGGCAAGACGCTGCGCGTCTTCTCGAACAACATGGTCGACCTCTCCCGCTTCGTGGACTTCGACCCCGTCGCCGAGTGCGGCATCAAGGAGCGCGTGTGCAAGAGCGTGCTCGAGGAGCTGCTGGCGAAGTACGAGGGCGAGGAGCTCAAGGAAGCCATCCGCGACAACGCCGACCGTCTCGCGCCCAAGCACATCCTTGCGGACGATATTCTCGCTTCCATCAACTACATGAACGCGCTGGCGCACGGCATCGTCACGAAGGACGATATCGACCATCTCGGCAACCGCCGCCTGCGCTGCGTGGGCGAGCTGCTGCAGAACCAGTTCCGCATCGGCTTTTCCCGCATGGAGCGCGTGATCCGCGAGCGCATGACCATTCAGGACCTCGACATCGTGACGCCGCAGAGCCTCATCAACATCCGTCCGGTCACCGCGGCCATCAAGGAGTTCTTCGGCTCCAGCCCGCTGTCCCAGTTCATGGATCAGACGAACCCGCTCGCCGAGCTGACGCACAAGCGCCGTCTTTCCGCGCTCGGCCCCGGCGGCCTTTCCCGTGAGCGCGCGAACATGGAGGTCCGCGACGTCCACTACAGCCACTACGGCCGTATGTGCCCCATCGAGACCCCCGAAGGTCCGAACATCGGCCTGATCTCCTACCTCGCGACCTACGCCCGCATCAACGAATACGGCTTCATCGAGGCGCCCTTCCGCGCTGTCGATCATGCGACGGGCCATGTCTCCGACGAGGTCACCTACATGACCGCCGACGTTGAGGATCAGTTCATCGTCGGTCAGGCGGCCGAGCCGGTCGATGAGAACGGCTGCCTCGTCAACCCGCGTATCACCTGCCGCCACCGCGACGAGATCGTCGAGGTCGACCGCGACCGCGTCGATTACATCGACATTTCCCCGCGCATGATGGTCTCTATCGCGACCGCGATGATCCCGTTCCTGCCGAACGACGACGCGAACCGTGCCCTGATGGGCGCGAACATGCAGCGGCAGGCCGTTCCTCTGCTCCGCCCCGAGGCTCCCATCGTCGGTACCGGCATGGAGCACAAGATCTGTATGGACTCCGAGGTCGCCGTCCTCGCCGAGGGCGACGGCATCGTGACCAAGATGGACGCCCGCGCCATCACCGTGGCTTACGACAACGGCGAGACGAAAGAATACAAGCTCACCAAGTTCCTGCGCTCCAACCACGGCACCTGCATCAACCAGCACCCGATCGTCGACGTCGGCGAGCGCGTGCACGGCAAGTATGTCAACGAAAACGGCGAGACCGTCGACCCCACCGTGCTGGCGGACGGCCCTGCCACCGATCAGGGCGAGCTGGCGCTCGGACGCAACATCCTCGTCGGCTTCATGACGTGGGAGGGCTACAACTACGAGGACGCGGTGCTCCTCAACGAGCGCCTTGTCCGCGAGGACCTGTATACCTCCATCCACCTCGAGGAGTATGAGCTCGACTCACGCGACACCAAGCTCGGCCCTGAGGAGATCACGCGCGACATTCCCAACGTCGGCGAGGACGCCCTCAAGGACCTCGACGAGCGCGGCATCATCCGCATCGGCGCGGAGGTTCACGCCGGCGATATTCTCGTCGGCAAGGTCACGCCCAAGGGCGAGACCGATCTGACTGCGGAGGAGCGCCTGCTGCGCGCGATCTTCGGCGAGAAGGCGCGCGAGGTGCGCGATACCTCCCTCAAGGTGCCGCACGGCGAGAGCGGCATCGTGGTCGACGCCAAGGTGTTCTCCCGCGAGAACGGCGACGACCTCGGCCCCGGCGTGAACATGGTCGTGCGTGTTTACATCGCGCAGCGCCGCAAGATCCAGCCCGGCGACAAGATGGCGGGCCGCCACGGCAACAAGGGCGTCGTCTCCCGCGTTCTGCCGCAGGAGGATATGCCCTTCTTGCCCGACGGCACCCCGCTCGACATCGTTCTGAACCCCCTCGGCGTTCCGTCCCGTATGAACATCGGCCAGGTGCTCGAGGTCCATCTCGGCTACGCCGCCAAGACGCTCGGCTGGAAGGTCGCCACGCCCATCTTCGACGGCGCGACCGATAAGGATATTTCCGAAGCGCTCCAGCTTGCCGGCCTCGATCCCGAGGGCAAGAGCTGGCTGTATGACGGCCGTACCGGCGAGCGCTTTGACAACAAGGTCACGGTCGGCTACGTTTACTTCCTCAAGCTGCACCATCTGGTCGACGATAAGATCCACGCCCGTTCCACTGGCCCGTACTCCCTTGTCACGCAGCAGCCGCTCGGCGGCAAGGCGCAGTTCGGCGGCCAGCGTTTCGGCGAAATGGAAGTCTGGGCGCTCGAGGCCTACGGCGCAAGCTACACGCTGCAGGAGATCCTGACCGTCAAGTCCGACGATGTGACCGGCCGTGTGCGCACCTACGAGGCCATCGTCAAGGGCCACAATGTCCCGCAGCCCGGCGTGCCGGAGTCCTTCAAGGTCCTGGTCAAGGAGCTGCAGTCTCTCTGCCTCGACATTCAGGTGCTCGACCGCGACGGCAACCAGATCGAGCTCAAGGAGGACGAGGACGCGCTCGACACCTTCAACCTCGCCCGCATGGACGCGGACGACGAGCGCAGCCGCAACCCGTTCGCTGACGAGGCGGAGCTGGAGGACGCAGGCTTTGAATACGTTCCCGACGACGAGGTCGAGGCCGACCTTGCCGACGACAAAGACGAGTATTGAGAAAAGGAGGAGCATGAATTATGAGTTACGCAACGTTTGACGCCATCAAGATCGGTATCGCTTCTCCCGAAATGATCCGTGAGTGGTCCCACGGCGAGGTCAAAAAGCCCGAGACCATCAACTACCGCACCCTCAAGCCCGAGCGCGACGGATTGTTCTGCGAGCGCATCTTTGGCCCCACCAAGGACTGGGAGTGCCACTGCGGCAAGTATAAGAAGATCCGCTACAAGGGCAAGATCTGCGACCGCTGCGGCGTCGAGGTCACCCGCGCGAAGGTGCGCCGCGAGCGCATGGGCCACATCGAGCTGGCGACGCCCGTTTCCCACATCTGGTACTTCAAGGGCATCCCCTCCCGCATGGGCCTGCTGCTCGACATCAGCCCCCGTATTCTGGAGAAGGTGCTGTACTTCGCGGCCTATATCGTCACCGACCCCGGCGAGACGCCGCTGATCCGCAACCAGATCCTCAGCGAAAAAGAGTATCGCGATATGCGCGAGAAGTATGAGGACGATTTCGACGCCGGCATGGGCGCCGAGGCCGTCAAGAAGCTCCTGCAGCAGATCGACCTTGAGGCGCTCTCCGAGCAGCTCCACGCCGAGCTCAAGGGCGCGAGCGGCCAGAAGAAGGCGCGTATCGTCAAGCGCCTGGAGGTCGTGGACGCCTTCCGCCTGAGCGGCAACAAGCCCGAGTGGATGATCATCGACGTGCTGCCCGTCATCCCGCCGGAGATCCGCCCGATGGTCCAGCTCGACGGCGGCCGCTTCGCCACGAGCGACCTGAACGACCTCTACCGCCGCGTCATCAACCGCAACAACCGCCTCAAGAGGCTCATGGAGCTCAAGGCCCCCGATATCATCGTGCGCAACGAAAAGCGTATGCTGCAGGAGGCTGTGGACGCCCTGATCGACAACGGCCGCCGCGGCCGCGCCGTCACCGGCGCGAACAACCGCGCGCTCAAGAGCCTGAGCGATATGCTCAAGGGCAAGCAGGGCCGCTTCCGTCAGAACCTGCTCGGCAAGCGCGTCGACTATTCCGGACGTTCCGTTATCTGCGTCGGCCCCGAGCTGAAGATTTATCAGTGCGGCGTGCCGAAGGAAATGGCACTCGAGCTGTTCCGCCCGTTCATCATGAAGAAGCTCGTGGAGGACGGCGCCGCCAACAACATCAAGTCCGCCAAGAAGATGGTCGATAAGGGCCGCCCGGAGGTCTGGGACGCGCTGGACTTCGTCATCAAGGATCACCCCGTCATGCTCAACCGCGCGCCGACGCTCCACCGCCTCGGCATCCAGGCGTTCGAGCCGGTGCTCGTCGAGGGCCGCGCGCTCAAGCTGCACCCGCTGAACTGCACCGCGTTCAACGCGGACTTCGACGGCGACCAGATGGCCATTCACGTTCCTCTGTCCGCCGAGGCGCAGGCCGAGGCCCGCATCCTCATGCTCTCCGCCAACAACCTCCTGCGTCCGCAGGACGGCGGCCCCGTCACCGTTCCGACGCAGGATATGGTGCTCGGCTCCTACTACCTCACCTTCGACCGCTTTGAAAACGGCGTGAGCCAGCTCGACAACGACGAGTTCTGGCCGTCCAACGTCGATTTCTCCCTCGCCGGCAAGAGCCTGAGCGAGCTGACCGACGAGGAGCGCGCGAACACGCACCTCAACGTCTACCGCGACGAGGACGAGGCGATGCTCGCCTTCAAGGACCACCTCATCGGCACCCACCAGCCCATCCGCGTGCGCGTGGAGAAGGCGCTGCCGGACGGCACGATGGGCCACAAGATCGTCGATACGACCATCGGCCGCATCGTCTTCAACCACAACATCCCGCAGGATCTCGGCTTTGTCGAGCGTGTGGACGAGAACGGCAACCCCACCGAGCATTACTTCGATTACGAGATCACGTTCACCTGCGGCAAGAAGCAGCTGGGCAAGATCGTTGACCGTACCATCAAGAAGCACGGCTTCACCGTCGCCGCCGAGGTGCTCGACAACATCAAGGCGACCGGCTACCACAACTCCACCATCGCCGCCATCACCATCTCCATCGCGGATATGACCATCCCCGACGAGAAGTACACTCTTATCGCCGAGACCGAGCAGCGCGTCGTGGACATCGAGGACCAGTTCAAGATGGGCTTCATGACCGAGAACGAGCGCTACCGCGCGGTCGTCGCCGAGTGGGAAAAGACCACCGCCGACGTTACCGACGCCCTGCAGAAGAACATGGACCGCTACAACCCCATCTTCATGATGGCGGACTCCGGCGCCCGTGGCTCCATGAAGCAGATCCGTCAGCTGACCGGTATGCGCGGCCTGATGGCCAACACCGCCGGTAAGACCATCGAGATCCCCATCAAGGCAAACTTCCGCGAGGGCCTGTCCGTGCTGGAATACTTCATCTCCAGCCGCGGCGCCCGTAAGGGCCTGGCCGATACGGCGCTGCGTACCGCGGACTCCGGTTACCTCACCCGCCGCATGGTCGACGTCTGCCAGGACGTCATCATCCGCTCCGACGACTGCGGCGCGGACCGCGGCATCATCGCCAGCGAGATCAGCGAGAACGGTCAGGTCATCGAGAAGTTCTCCGAGCGCATCCACGGCCGCTATCCCGTCCACGACATCCTCAAGCCCGGCACCGACGAGGTGCTGATCTCCAAGGATCACATGATGGATGCCTCCGACGCCGATCTGCTTGAGAAGTTCGACATTCACGAGGTCGAGATCCGCACCGTCCTGACCTGCCGCGCCCATTCCGGCGTGTGCGCCAAGTGCTATGGCATGAACCTGGCGACCAGCAAGCCCGTCGGCCCCGGCGAGGCGGTCGGCATCATCGCCGCCCAGTCCATCGGCGAGCCCGGCACGCAGCTGACGATGCGTACCTTCCACACCGGCGGCGTTGCCGGCGGCGATATCACGCAGGGTCTTCCGCGTGTTGAGGAGCTGTTCGAGGCGCGCCGTCCCAAGAAGATGGCGACGCTTTCCGAGATCGCCGGTAAGGTCAGGTTCGAGGAGGCCGCGAAGGGCAGCCTGCTGAACATCATCGTGACCGCCGACGACGGCGACACCCGCACCTACTCCGTGCCGCACACCGGTCTGCGCGTGAAGGACGGCGACGTGATCGAAAAGGGCTGCCAGCTGCAGGAGGGCGCGCTCAACCCGCACGACGTGCTGCGCATCCGCGGCGCTTCCGCCGTTCACAACTACCTCATTCAGGAGGTTTTGAAGGTCTACCGTCAGCAGGGCGTTGACATCAACGATAAGCATATCGAGGTCATCGTCCGCCAGATGATGCGCAAGGTGCGCGTGGAGGAATCCGGCGATACCAACCTGCTCTCCGGCGCGATGGTCGACGTTCTGGAGCTGATGGACGCCAACGAGGACATTGCGCGCCGCAATGCCGCCGGCGAGGTCAACGCCGAGACCGGCGAGCCGCTGCGTGAGGCTGAGGCCACCCAGCTCCTCATGGGTATCACCAAGGCGTCCCTCGCCACCGATTCCTTCCTCTCCGCCGCGTCCTTCCAGGAGACCACCAAGGTGCTCACCGAGGCCGCCATCAAGGGCAAGGTCGACCATCTGCTCGGCCTGAAGGAGAACGTCATCATCGGTAAGCTCATTCCCGCCGGCGCGGGCCTGAACGCCTACCGTGAGTTTGCCGAGGAGATCGTCCCCGACCGCGAAAAGCCGGTCGAGGAGGAGACCGCGGCAGAGCCGTATGACGGCGGAGCCGCCGAAACGGCCTCCGAGGCCGCCTCGACCGAGGCGGGCGAGAGTTCCGAAGAGGTCTAAATATCGCAGAAGAAGAGCCGACCGTGCCGGTCGGCTCTTCCTTTATACATTAGTACCGAAAAGAAAATGAAAAAATCGTACATTTCAGAGAAAATTTTAGGCCGCGAAGAGCAAATATCGCTTGACGGTGGGGGACAACTATGCTATAATTCTACCTTGCGCGAGACTGTTTCGCGGATTTTGTTATGCCGTGAGGAGGGCGTGCCGTGTTAGAAGAGCTCAGCACCGCCCAAAAGGTCGTCGGCGTGAAGCAATCGCTCCGTGCGCTGCGCGAGGGGAGGGCCGGAAAGGTCTTTCTTGCCTGCGACGCAGACCCCGCTGTGACCGGACGGGTCAAGGACGCCTGCGCGTCGGTCCCTGTAGAGAGGGACTTCACGATGGCGCAGCTCGGCAGCGCGGCCGGCATCGCCGTCGGCGCCGCGGTCGTAACGCTCCTGAACGGATAAATATGGTTTTTTCGGGATATTTTACCGATATCCTGTAAAAAATAAATTGAGCCTCCGGCTCACAATTTTTCAGAAAGGAGAACTTTTGAATGCCTACTTTTAATCAGCTGGTCCGCAAGGGCAGAGAGCAGGCCACCTACAAGTCCAATTCTCCCGCCATGCAGTATAGCCTCAACACGCTGAAGAACAAGGAAACCAACCTTCCTTCTCCTCAGAAGCGCGGCGTCTGCACCGCTGTGAGAACCGCGACCCCCAAGAAGCCGAACTCCGCTCTTCGTAAGATCGCCCGTGTGCGTCTTACCAACGGCTACGAGGTCACCGCTTACATCCCCGGCGTCGGTCATTCTCTGCAGGAGCACTCTGTGGTCATGATCCGCGGCGGCCGTGTCAAGGACCTCCCCGGTGTGCGTTACCACATCATCCGCGGCACTCTGGACGCGCAGGGCGTGCAGGGCCGTATGCAGGGCCGTTCCAAGTACGGCGCGAAGCGCCCGAAGCAGAAGTAAGGTCTGCATGAAAGTAGAGCTTTGCCAAAAGGTCTTATCATATAAGGATACCTCTTTGGCAGGCCGAAACACGGCGGGGCAAGCCCCGTCCGCGAGTACCTATGATTTCTATATTATAAGAAGGAGGGAAGCAAAGTGCCCAGAAGAGGTAATGTTCCCAAGAGAGAAATTTTGCCCGATCCTATGTACAACAGTGTCCTCGTGACCAAGCTCGTCAACAGCATCATGCTCGACGGCAAGAAGGGCGTTGCACAGAAGGTCGTCTACGGTGCGTTTGACATCATCAAGGAAAAGACCGGCAATGAGCCGCTCGACGTCTTTACCCAGGCGATGGAAAACATCATGCCCGTTCTCGAAACCAAGACCCGCCGTGTCGGCGGCGCCAACTATCAGGTCCCTATGGAGGTTCGTCCCGCCCGTCGTCAGACCCTCGGTCTGCGTTGGCTGACGGCCTACTCCCGCGCCCGCGGTGAGCGCACCATGGCCGAGCGTCTCGCCGGCGAGCTCATGGACGCCGCCAACAACACCGGCGCGGCTGTGAAGAAGCGCGAAGATACCCACAAGATGGCCGAGGCCAACAAGGCGTTCGCCCACTTCCGCTGGTAAGAAAGCAAGGAGAATCTTATGCCGAGAAAAGTATCTCTGGAGAAAACAAGAAATATCGGCATCATGGCCCACATCGATGCAGGCAAGACCACCACGACCGAGCGTATCCTGTACTACACAGGCGTCAACTACAAGCTCGGCGAGACCCACGAGGGTACTGCGACGATGGACTGGATGGAGCAGGAGCAGGAGCGCGGCATCACCATTACGTCTGCCGCCACGACGTGCTTCTGGAAGAACCATCGCATCAACATCATCGACACCCCGGGTCACGTCGACTTCACGGTCGAGGTGGAGCGCAGCCTCCGCGTGCTCGACGGCTCTGTGACCGTCATGTGCGCCAAGGGCGGCGTTGAGCCGCAGAGCGAGACGGTTTGGCGTCAGGCGGATCACTACCATGTGCCCCGCATGATCTACGTCAACAAAATGGACATCATGGGCGCGGACTTCTATAACGTCCTGCGCATGATCGACGAGCGTCTCAAGTGCAATGCGGTGCCCATCCAGCTGCCCATCGGCAAGGAAGCCGAATTCCGCGGCATCATCGACCTGGTCGAGATGAACGCGGACGTCTACTACGACGAAATGGGCAAGGATATGCGCGTGGAGGAGATCCCCGAGGATATGCGCGAGCTCGCGGAGGAATACCGTGAGAAGCTGCTCGACGCCGTTTCCATGTTCGACGATGAGATCATGGAGATGTATCTTGAGGGCAAGGAGATCCCCACCGCCAAGATCCGCGCAGCGATCCGCAAGGCGACCGTCGCGGTCGAGATGATCCCTGTGGTCTGCGGTACATCCTACCGCAACAAGGGCGTGCAGAAGCTGCTCGATGCCATTGTGGACTATATGCCCGCGCCGACCGATATCCCCGCCATCGAGGGTATCAACCCGAAGACGGACGAAGAAGACAAGCGTGAGCCGAGCGATGACGAGCCTTTCTCCGCCTTGGCATTCAAGATCATGACCGACCCCTATGTCGGCCGCCTGAGCTTCTTCCGCGTCTATTCCGGTACACTCAACACCGGCTCCTCCGTTCTCAACTCCACCAAGAATGTTCGTGAGCGCATGGGCCGTATCCTGCAGATGCACGCCAACCATCGTGAGGATATCGAGACCGTTTACTCCGGCGACATTGCCGCGGCGGTCGGTCTCAAGAACACCACGACGGGCGACACGCTCTGCGATGAAAAGCACCCGATCATCCTCGAGAGCATGGAGTTCCCCGAACCCGTGATCCGCGTTGCCATCGAGCCCAAGACCAAGGCTGGTCAGGAGAAGATGGGCATTGCGCTGATGAAGCTCGCTGAGGAGGACCCCACGTTCAAGACCTACACGGACGAAGAGACCGGTCAGACCATCATCGCCGGTATGGGCGAGCTCCATCTGGAGATCATCGTCGACCGTCTGCTCCGCGAGTTCAAGGTCGAGGCGAACGTCGGCGCGCCGCAGGTCGCCTATAAGGAGACCATCACCAAGGCCGTCGATCAGGACACCAAGTATGCCCGCCAGAGTGGCGGTAAGGGCCAGTACGGTCATGTCAAGATCCACGTTGAGCCCAATGAGTCCGGCAAGGGCTACGAGTTCGTCAACGCCACGGTCGGCGGCAGCGTTCCCAAGGAGTATATCCCCGCGGTCGATGCTGGTATCCAGGGCGCGATGCTCGCGGGCGTGCTCGCCGGTTATCCGGTGGTCGACGTCAAGGTCACGTTGTACGACGGCTCCTACCACGAGGTCGACTCCTCGGAGATGGCGTTCAAGATCGCCGGCTCCATGGCGTTCAAGGAAGCCTGCCAGAAGGCCGGCCCCACGCTGCTCGAGCCGATCATGAAGGTCAGCGTCATTGTCCCCGACGAGTATATGGGTGATGTCATCGGCGACCTCAACAGCCGCCGCGGTCAGATCCAGGGCTTCGAGGCCCGCTCCGGCGCGCAGCAGATCGACGCGTTCGTTCCCCTCGCCGAGATGTTCGGCTATGCTACCGACCTCCGTTCCCGCACGCAGGGACGCGGTCAGTACACGATGGAGCCCTCGCACTACATCGAGATCCCGAAGAGCATTCAGGAAAAGATCATCGATCAGCGCACCGGGCGCCACATGAGCTGAGGCACGAAAATAACAGTTGCAAATCGGCTCGATTTACGGTAAAATCATGGTGTTATGCAAGTGACACCGAAAACAATGAAAAAATCATAATAGGAGGATCACTCTAATGGCTAAGCAGAAATTCGAGAGAACTAAGCCCCACGTAAACATCGGCACCATCGGTCACGTCGACCATGGTAAGACCACCCTGACCGCTGCCATCACCAAGTGGCTCGCCATGCAGGGCAAGGCCCAGTACACCGACTACAGCTCCATCGATAAGGCTCCCGAAGAGCGCGAGCGCGGCATTACCATCAACACGGCCCACGTTGAGTATGAGACCGAGAAGCGTCACTATGCTCACGTTGACTGCCCGGGCCACGCCGACTATATCAAGAACATGATCACCGGTGCTGCCCAGATGTCGTTGTCTTCCTGAACAAGTGCGACCAGGTCGACGATGAGGAGCTGCTCGAGCTCGTCGAGATGGAAGTCCGTGAGCTGCTCTCCAGCTACGAGTTCCCCGGTGATGAGATTCCCATCATCAAGGGCTCCGCTCTGAACGCTCTCGTTTCCGAGTCCACCGATCCCAACGCCCCCGAGTATGCCTGCATCAAGGAGCTCATGGACGCTGTTGACGATTATATCCCCACTCCCGACCGTAAGGCCGATATGCCCTTCCTGATGCCCGTTGAGGACGTCTTCACCATCTCCGGCCGCGGCACCGTCGCCACCGGTAGAGTTGAGCGTGGTCAGCTCAAGCTCGGCGAGGAAGTCGAGATCATCGGCCTGACCGACGAGCGTCGTAAGACCGTCGTCACCGGTATCGAAATGTTCCACAAGCTGCTCGACTACGCCGAAGCCGGCGATAACGTTGGTACTCTGCTCCGCGGTGTTGCCAAGACCGAGATCGAGCGCGGCCAGGTCCTCTGCAAGCCCGGCTCCATCCACCCCCTCACCAAGTTCGTTGGCCAGGTCTACGTTCTGACCAAGGATGAAGGCGGCCGTCACACCCCGTTCTTCAACAACTATCGTCCTCAGTTCTACTTCCGTACCACCGACGTCACCGGCGTCATCACTCTGCCCGAGGGCACCGAGATGTGCATGCCCGGCGATAACGTCGACATGAACGTTGAGCTGATCACCCCCATCGCGATCGAGAAGGGCCTCCGCTTCGCTATCCGTGAAGGCGGCCGTACCGTCGGTTCCGGTGTTGTTATCGAGTGCAAGGACTAATTCCTGAATGAGATAGAAGAAAGACAGCCGAAAGGCTGTCTTTCTTTTTGCCCTGTGAAGAAGCTCCGCCGGAAAACGAGAGCGAAGCGGGGAAGGTGAGCGCTCAGGCGTCCTTCGGAAAGGCCAGCGGCGCGATGAAGCCGCCTTCGCCGGTGCAGAGGATATCGCCCGCGACGATCTCGCCGCCGCAGATGTAGAGGTCGGCCTGACAGACCTTGCCCGAGGGATGGTTTTTCACCGTGTAGGTGCAGCGCTCGACCGTTTTGCCGCAGCAGGGCTCCAGATCAAAGCCCTGCGCGCGCTGGAGCACATTGTAGCTCTGATAGGGCTCCTCCAGCTCCTTGGGCAGGGTGAGCGAGAGCGTTTCGACCGGCTCCGGCTCGACCTGCCAGCCGAGGGAGTTCAGGTAGGCGACGCGCTGCTCGTTCGTTGCGGCGGCAGCGGTACGGTCCGAGCCGCATGAGCGCAGCAGGAGAAAGCCGAGAAAGGCAAGAAGCAGCAGCCACAAAACGCCGAGCAGCCGGCGGCGGGAATATTTCATCGTGCAGATAAACACAGCGTCACACCCTTTCACGAAAGGCTATTCCCAAACGGGGAAAAGTATGATAGGATGGGCGCAGAAATGAAAGTGAAAGCAGAGGAGAACGGGTGTGGCGAAGGAACGGCTGGACAAGCTCATCGCCTCGACGGGACGCTGGTCGCGCCGCGAGGTCAAGACGCTCGTGCGCGAGGGCCGCGTGCTGGTGGACGGGAGGATCGCCGGCAGCGCGGAGGAGAAGTATGACGCGGAGAGCTGCCGCATCGCGGTCAACGGGGAGGAGCTGCTGCTCCGGAGGCACACCTACGTCATGCTGCATAAGCCCGCAGGCGTGCTGAGCGCGACCGAGGATGGGCGGGGCAGAACGGTGCTGGACCTGCTCACGCCGGAGCTGCGCAAGATCGGCGTTTTTCCGGTCGGACGGCTCGATAAGGATACGGAGGGGCTGCTGCTTTTGACGGACGACGGCGAGCTGGCGCACGCGCTGCTCAGTCCGAAAAAGCACGTCGATAAGGTCTATTACGCCCGCGTGTCAGGCCGACTGGCGCCTGAGGACTGCGCGGCGTTCGAGGCGGGCATGACGCTCGGCGACGGGCTGGAGTGCCTGCCTGCAGGGCTGGAGATCCTCGCCGCGGGAGAGACGAGCGAATGTCTCGTCACGCTGCGCGAGGGGAAGTTTCACCAGGTCAAGCGGATGCTGGCTGCCCGCGGCAAGCCGGTGGAGTATTTGAAGCGCCTTTCGATGGGGTCGCTGCGGCTCGATGACACGCTCGCGCCGGGCGAATTCCGCCTGCTGACGGCAGCAGAGGAGGCACAGCTTCAGCGGTAGACAAAATGCCCAACGAAATTTGTGGGAGATTGAACACTTGTCCCAATATCCTTTACGCTTTCCACAAAAAAGAAAAAGTTTTTTGTGGAAAAAAGAAAAAATAGCTTGCAAATTATGTCGAAGCCAAGTATAATAATTTCATTCAATCAGCAAGTTGCACAAACTACCCGCGTAAGGGTTTCGGGAGGTACACCATGTCAGGGAGAGTTTTCCAGAACATCGTTTTGCAATTCAAGGATGCGGTCGATACCGAGATCGGCGTGATCGACGCCGAGGGCACCGTCATTGCCTGTACGGAGCTGAGCGAGATCGGCAGCCATTGGAACGAGCTTGTGAATAGCATCAACGACGCGGAGGAGAGCGTGATCCCAGTCGGCGGCAAGACCTTCAAGGCGCTGTCCGGCTGGAACGGTCACTTTGATTTTGCGGTTTTTGCCTATGGCGAGAACGAGATGAGCCGCGCGGCCTGCTCCATGGCGGCGGTCGCGCTCAACGCGGCCAAGAGCTATTATGAGGAGAAGTACGACAAGGTCTCCTTCATCAAGAACATCATCTCCGACAACATTATGCTCAGTGACCTCTATATCCGTGCCAAGGAGCTGCACGTTGAGACCGAGCTCAACCGCGGCGTGTTTCTGATCCGCCGCCTGGACGAGCACTTTGAGGGCCTGACCGTGGAGGCGGTGCAGAACATCTTCCCGGACCGCCAGACCAGCTTTGCGCTTTCCATGGGCGAGAGCGACGTGGTGCTCATTCAGCAGCTTGGCGAGAATGTCGGCACGCGCGATCTGGAGAAGACCGCTCAGCTCATCGAGGAGACGCTGCGCGAGAACGGCGAGAGCACGGTCGTCGTCGGCATCGGCACGGTCGCCGCGCACCTGCGCGACCTCGCCAAGAGCTACAAGGAGGCGCAGATCGCCATCGAGGTCGGCAAGGTCTTCGATACGGAGAAATATGTCGTCAGCTACGAAAACCTCGGCATCGGCCGTCTGATCTATCAGCTGCCGACCACCCTGTGCGAGATGTTCCTGCAGGAGGTCTTCAAGAAGAACCCCATCGACTCGCTCGATAAGGAAACGCTCTTTACCATCAACAAGTTCTTTGAGAACAACCTCGTTCTCTCCGAAACGGCGCGCAAGCTGTTCGTCCACCGCAACACGCTCGTCTACCGTCTGGAGAAGATCAAGAAGCTTACCGGCCTTGACCTGCGTGAGTTCGACGACGCCATTACCTTCAAGGTGGCGCTGATGGTCAAAAAGTACCTTGCCTCCCGCGGCATCGAGGCGTAAGAGAATAGCGAAGGAGGCTTTCCGAAGGGAAAGCCTCTTTTTTTTGCGCCTTGGGAACTTTTTCCGCTGGGGAGCGTCAAAAAAACAGCGGCTGTTTACATAATTTTTATTGCCATTTCTTCGCCGCTCGCGTATAATAGAATAAAATAGGCAAACTTGGAGAAAAAGGGGAGAACACGGCGATGATCCGCTTGACCGACGTGCAGAAGGAATATGAGAACGGGACACACGCGCTGCGCGGTGTGACGATGGAGGTCAACGACGGCGAATTCGTCTTTCTCGTCGGTCCCTCCGGAAGCGGCAAATCGACCATCATCAAGCTCCTCACAGGCGAGGTCCTGCCGAGCGGCGGCCGACTGATGATCAACGGCTTCAACCTCAACAACATTTCCGACCGGCAGATCCCGCTGCTGCGCCGGTCTATCGGCGTGATCTTTCAGGATTTCCGCCTGATCGAGAAGAAAACGGTCTATGAAAATCTGAGCTTTGCCATGCGCGCCGTGGGCTCCTCGCCGCGCGAGGCGAAAAAGCGCATCCCCTACGTTCTCAAGCTGGTGGGACTGGACGGCAAGGCCAATCAGTTCCCCAACCAGCTCTCCGGCGGCGAGCAGCAGCGCGTGGCCATCGCGCGCGCACTCGTCAACAACCCCTATACCATCATCGCCGACGAGCCGACCGGCAATCTCGACCCCGCCCGCTCGCTGGAGATCATGATGCTGCTCGAGCGCATCAACCAGCTCGGCACCACGGTGCTCGTCGTGACGCACGAAAAGGATCTGGTCAACAAGTTCCAGAAGCGCGTCATTACGCTTGAGCGCGGTATCGTCGTGAGCGACGGTATCGGCTACAATATGAGGTGAGGCGCGATGAGAAGACACGATTTTGGTTACTTTTTCCACGAGGGCGTGGTGAACCTGTTCAGCCACGGCTTTATGTCCTTTGCGGCTGTCGGCATCACCGTGGCCTGCCTGCTCGTCATGGGCACGTTTTCCCTTGTGGCCTACAACGTCAACGAGCAGCTTCGTCAGCTGGAAAGTGAAAATGAGATCCTTGCTTTTGTGGACGATACGCTCACGGAGGCACAGGGGCGCTCGCTCCAGTCCGCCGTCGAGGCGGTGCCGAATGTGAGGAGCGTGCGCTTTATCACGCGCGAGGAGGCGTGTGAGACCTTCGAGAAAAAGTACGAGGGGAAATACGCCCTCGGCGATCTGGACCCGGAGATCCTGCGCGACCGCTTTGCCATTAAGGTGATCGACCTCGGCCGGATGGAGGAGACGCGCGAGGCGGTCAAGAAGGTGACCGGTATCGCGGACGCCCGCGCGGACGAAAACCTGGCGGAGGGCTTCATCACGCTGCGGAACGTGGCGGGCGTGGTGTGCATCGCGCTCATCGCGATATTATTGGTCGTTTCCGTGTTCATCATTTCCAATACCATTAAGCTCACGACCTTCGACCGGCGCGACGAGATCGCCATTATGAAGATGGTCGGCGCGACGAACGGCTTCATCCGCTGGCCCTTTGTGTATGAGGGCTTCATCATCGGCCTTCTGAGCGCGGGCGTCGCCTTCGGCCTGCAATGGCTGCTGTACGCGACCGTCGCGCGGAGCATTTCCATGTCCGACGCGCTGAATCTCTTCAGCGTTGTGGACTTTGCGACGATATGGAAGCCGGTCGCGCTGGTGTTCGTCGGCGTGGGAATGCTCGTCGGCGTCGGCGGCAGCCTGACGGCGATCCGCAAATTCCTGCAAGTCTGAAAAAGGAGGGCGGCTGCCCATGAGAACAAAACGAGTATTGCGCGCGGCGGTCGCGTTCCTGTTTGCCTTCGGCGTGCTCGCGGCGGACCTGACGCCGCTGCGCCTGCCGCCGCAGACGGCCTCCGCCGTCACCCAAGCGGACATCGACAAGCTGAAAAAGGAATCCAACGCGCTCTCAAGCAAGAAGAGCGAGGTGAACAAGCAGCTCAGCGCGCTCAAAAAGGACAAGGCCAACACGCTCAAGCGCAAGGCGCTGCTCGATCAGCAGATCGACCTCATCAGCGAGGAGATCGCCAACACCGAGCAGCAGATCGCGCAGTATGAAGCGCTCATCGAGCAGACCGAGCAGGAGCTCAGCGAGACGCAGGCGCAGGAGGCGGATCAGTACGAGCTGTTCTGCAAGCGCGTGCGCGCGATGGAGGAGCGCGGGACGGTGTCCTACTGGTCAGTGCTTTTCCAGTCGTCGAGCTTTGAGGAACTGCTCGGCGCGATGGACTTCATCAGCGAGGTGATGGAGGCTGATCAGCGCGTGATCGACGACCTGCGCGTGCTGCAGGCGCAGATTGCGGAAAAGCAGCAGACGCTCGAGACCTCGCTCGCCGAGCAGCAGAGCGCCAAGGAGGCGCTGGCGGTCAAGAACAACGAGCTGCGTGATCAGCGCACCGAGGCGACCAGTCTCATCAAGGAAATGGAGGAGAACGAGGCGGATTATAAGGACGTGCTCGCCGAGATCGAGGCCGAGGAGGAAAAAACGCAGAAGGAGATCGTCCGCCTGAGCAAGGAGCTTGCCGCGCAGCAGGGCAACACAACGGTGACCTACGGCGGCTACATCTGGCCCGTGACGACCAGCAAGCGCGTCACATCGCCCTTCGGCAAGCGCAACACCGGCATCAAGGGCGCCTCCACCAACCACCGCGGCATCGACATTGGCGGCGTGTACTACAGCTCTACCGTCTATGCCGCCAAAGCCGGCACGGTCATCATTTCGTCGAGCAACAGTGTGCGCGGGCAATACATCGTCATCAGCCACGGCAGCGGCAACACGACCACCTACCAGCACCTTTCCAAGCGCTCGGTGAGCGTCGGCGCGGTGGTCAAGCAGGGACAGGCCATCGGCGTGACCGGCTCGAGCGGCGTCGGCAGCGGTCCGCATCTGCATTTTGAGATCACGGAGAACGGTCAGCTCGTCAATCCGCTCAAGTACCTGACGGACTACGTTAAGGCGTGGAACTGAATTTACCGGTATGGAAACAAAGGACTCTCCCATAGAGTAGGGAGAGTCCTTTTTGTGTCGTGGGATAGGGGAGAGAGGGGAAACCATGTTTGGCTTAGTGGAATGGCGCGGCGCGGGCGAGCGCTGCGGCGCGAGGGAGAAGCGTTTGGACGGCGTACGGTTCCTTGCCGTAGGCATCCGCCGCGGCGACGGCCTGCGGGCGGTGTGGAGCCTGCGTACCGCCGCGCGGACGCTGGAACGGTACGGCGTGACGCAGGCGGTCTTTCCGCGGGGGTTTTCCCTGTATGAGCGCTTTGCCGCGCGGGGGATCGTCCCGGTGGATGTGCGGCCTCTGCGCGAGGCGGCGGCTGCTGCCATCGCGCGCCGCGTGATGGCACAGCAGGAGATCGCGCCGCGCAGAGCGACCGTCGCGCTCTGCGCTCTGCGCGTCACGCGCGCCTATGCCGCGGCGGCGGAGACGCTGGCGGCGGACACGCGCTATTTGCAGCTGTGCACGGCGCAGGGCGGCTGGGAGCTGTCGCAGACGCTGCGCAGCCGCTTCGGTGTCGCGGCTCCCGTCCTGCGCGTGCCGGAGGGCGCGGACATCGTGCTCTGCTTCGACGATGCGGCGGAGACCTACGCGGCGCGGGGCGTTGTCCTGCCGCTCGTCGCTGCGTCGCTGCGCGTGACCTACGGAGACGAGCGGGCAGAGAAATGCGGCGGGGAGCCGGAGCAGCTCCTCGCCGCATGGTATGCCTCCCTCGCGCTGCGCGCGGAGGAGATCTGCGTCAAAAGGGTAGCGTGGGATCAGTCTGCGAACATCGGGGTGGAAAGGTAGCGGTCGCCGGTGTCGGGCAGCAGGACGACGATGCGCTTGCCCTGATTCTCGGGACGCTTGGCGAGCTGGGCGGCAGCCCACACCGCCGCGCCGGAGGAGATGCCGACGAGCAGGCCCTCCTTGCGCGCCAGCTCGCGGCCGGTGGCAAAGGCGTCCTCGTTCTCCACCGTGATGATCTCATCGTAGACCTTGGTGTTGAGCGTGTCGGGCACGAAGCCCGCGCCAATGCCCTGGATCTTGTGCGCGCCCGCGACGCCCTTGGACAGGACCGGGGAGCCGGCGGGCTCGACCGCCACGACCTTGACGTTGGGGTTCTGGCTCTTGAGGTATTCGCCCACGCCGGTCAGCGTACCGCCGGTGCCGACGCCCGCAACGAAGATGTCCACGGTGCCGTCGGTGTCGTTCCAGATCTCGGGGCCTGTGGTCGCGCGGTGCGCGGAGGGGTTCGCGGGGTTGGTGAACTGACCGGGGATGAAGCTGTCCGGCGTCTGGGCGGCCAGCTCCTGCGCCTTGGCAATGGCGCCCTTCATGCCCTTGGCGCCCTCGGTGAGCACCAGCTCCGCGCCGTAGGCCTTCATCAGCTGACGGCGCTCAACGCTCATGGTCTCAGGCATGACGATGATGATGCGGTAGCCTCGTGCGGCGGCGACGGCGGCAAGGCCGATGCCGGTGTTGCCGCTGGTCGGCTCGATAATGACGGAGCCGGGCTTGAGCGCACCGCTCTTCTCGGCATCGGTGATCATGGCATAGGCGATACGGTCCTTGACGGAGCCGGCGGGATTGAAGTATTCGAGCTTTGCGTAGACCTCAGCGCCGAGGTTTTCCGCGGCGGCGAAACGGTTGAGCTTGAGCAGGGGAGTGGAGCCGATCAGGTCGGTAATGGTATCATAAGTTTTCATAACGGTAAACTCCTTTTATTGTAGGTTGTATATTTTTTTGAAAGAGAAGTAATTTTAAGAGAGAGGAAAGGTGTTTACCGGCGACATCGGAGCATGAAAAAGGACAGCATAGGCTTGCCTCATTTCTGATTCATATATTTCCTATCAGTTTAATAGGTATTGTAACACGAGGTTACCTACTTGTCAAGTAGGAATATGAAAAATTTGAGAAAAGAGAAAGACACGACTTTCGTCGTGTCTTTCTCTTGGCGCGGAGCAATGCGGCTCGAACGCACGGCCTCCGCATCCCGAGCACATCGGGGACATTATGCTCACCTTCCGCAGTATCAGAATGTGGAAGAATATCTGCGAAGCCTTGCATGATGAAACTACCGCCCTGAACAAAATCGGGGCGGCGGTTTTTACGATGCATCTTGTCATATGACAAGCCGTGACGTAAAATAAACTTGACGTATGACAAGTAATGATACGCAGCAGTCTTGAGGTGGGGATGAGCGATGCCCTCAAAACTGCATCATTTAGGGTGCGAAAGCCTCTGTTTTCTCCTCGCAGACCGCTGCAAGCGGGTGGGCGTGGGTGTTTTCCTATGGAACACATCCGAGAGGCAAAACAGAGGCTTTTTTATGAAAATCGACACTTTTCAAAAACCGGGCAAAGAGAGTATTTTTCTCAAAAATATTTTCAGATTCTTCCCTTGGAACCTTTTCAAATGGATTCCAATCCGTTATAATATATCTACCAACCTAACGAATAACGCGAGGTGTCGCCATGAAAACGAAAGATACGCCGAAGCAATACGTCATCTACTCCCGCAAGTCCAAATTCACCGGCAAGGGCGAAAGCATTGAGAACCAGATCGAGCTGTGCCGCCAGTACATCGCCATGCACTTTGGCGAGGAAGCGGCGGAAAACGTGCTGGTCTACGAGGACGAGGGCTTTTCCGGCGGCAATCTGGAGCGCCCG
>QWCH01000559.1_pt1 | contig 66076 bp, 54 predicted proteins | sample 1972671 | NCBI WGS metagenome assembly QWCH01 (sample SAMN09866713, study PRJNA288562) | Human gut metagenome isolate term3_stool, whole genome shotgun sequencing... | isolation source: gut | host: Homo sapiens | place: USA: California
GTACCACGTTACAATTCAATATCGTGTTATAAGCCGCCGTCCACGTGTTCGACAACTCCGTTTCCACCGAATTATCCGTGTAAGCGAACGTGCTCAACGCCATCAGATACGTGTTCACCGACAGCGGCTGATAACGTTTCGATATCACATCCACCAACTCGTAAGAAAGATTCTTCCCGTAAAGAGCCGCGGACGCCATCTTATTGTAAATCCCGTTCACCGCTGTATAATACCCGCCTCTCGTGGCGAACAACTGTTTCTCCGATTGCTTGTCCTTGGGTTGCACGTCCAGAAAATCGGCACACCCGACACTGCACGCCAACATCAACCCGCTCCAAATTATATTTCGTAATCTCATACTCATCTGTTATTAAAAATTAAACGAAAGTCCTGCCTCCATACTTCTCGCGAAGGGATACGCTATACCCCTCTCCGACCGAATCGTCGATGCCCGGAACACGTCACGCGCGGATGCCTGTATCTTCAAGCTACTCAACCCGAGCTTCTTGATCCACCCGTCATAGAACTCGTATCCCACGTAAACCGATTCCAGTGTCAACACGTTCTCCTTCTGCACGAAACGGGAAGACATCGGGGTACTCTCCGCGCTGGCGATATCCTTGAAACGCACCATATCCCCCACTTCCTGCCAACGCTCGTACAGCGCACGCTTGTCTTGATTCCGGTTCAAGGCACTCCTCGAGATATTCTCCACCTTGCTGTACAACGCCTCGTTGAACACGTCCGCCCCCATCTGGTAACGGAAATTCAGACTCACCGACAAACCTTTCCAGTTCACCGAGGTACCAAGCACCCCCTCCACGTCGGGACGGGTATTCCCGCAAATCACCTCGTCGTCATAGGAAAAATCATAAGTATAACTGCCATCCTTGGCATAAAACAACTCTTTCCCGTTCGAGGGATCAATCCCCGCGGACTTCACCGCCCAAATATCATCCGGGTCTGCCCCGTCATAATACCTCACCGTGTTCGCCCCCTTTCCACTGGCGTTCAACGTGGAAAGCTTATTCCCGATCTTGTCAATCTTACTCTTCTGCGTCCTCACGTTAGCCCGAATCATCCACGAGAAGCGTTCCGCGAAATTCTGGAAAATATAGTACGACACCGAAGCCGTCAAACCTTGCGACACCTGCTCCCCGGCATTCGTCATGTACGTCGGCGTACCGGAAGAAAGCGGGGTACTCACCTTAATCAATAGCGGGTCTGTCACCTTGTAATAATAATCCGCCGTCAGGGAAAATCGCTTGTTGAACAACGTCACGTCCAACCCGATATTCTTGTCCACGGTAATCTGCCACTCCAAATCCGGGTTCCCGACCTGCGACAACACGGCTCCCAGCCCGAAATAGTTTATCGCCCCGTATTGAAACGAGTACGTCAGCAACGACTGTGCCGAATCAAAACTCTGGTTCCCCGGGTTTCCGATCGATGCCCTCAACTTCAACAAGTCTATCCATCCCACGTGATTCATGATAAACTTCTCCTTGTGCAAATTCCATCCCAGTCCCACCGACCACGTCGTGTTATACTTCCGGGAGGTACCGAAAACCGACGACCCGCTCGCGCGCAAACTGAAATCCATCAAATAGCGGTCGTCAAAAGAATACCCCGTGTTGAAATACCCGTTCACCGAGCGGGACACGGACTCGTAATAAGTGGGCGTTCCGTTTTCGGGGTAACCGTTCGAGAACGAGGGATAAGAAAAATCACCCTCCGGGAACCCTTGCGCCGAATACCCTTGCGTGAGCGACTTATTGCTAAAAACATTTCCACCCGCCACCAGATTCACCCGGTGTTTTCCCAACAACTTCGCGTAAGTAACACTCAATTCCCCCTCCACCTGATTCGTCCGGGTATTTGCCGAGCGGTATTCCCCCTTCTTGATGGCCTCCACGTCCTCGTACCGGGTATCATTCCGGGAATAAAACTTCTCCGTGTCGTCATTCCCGTAAGTAATCCCCAACCGGGCACGCACCCGCCACTCCGCCGTGGGGAAATATTCCGCCATGAAATAATTACTCAACGAGAGGTTCTTCCCCTCGTCCCGGCTATTCTGACTGGCGTTCCACAACGGGTTTGATGCCTTAAAGAAATCATTTTTCTCCAACCATTTATCCACCGTCCCCGAATCATTATACTTCTTGTAATAAGGATTCGCCGCCGCGTACTCGCTGAATGCCACGATTGGGTTCTTGTAGTCGGTCGATGTCAACGAGAATTTATTCGAGAACTGGAATTTCGACACCCGGTAAATCAAATCGATATTACCGCTGATCACACTCCGGTCGGACTTTTCCATCACACCGGAAATCCCGTTATATCCCGCTCCCAGCCCGAACAGGAAATTTCCTTCACCCCCTTGCACGTAAAGGGAATGTTTTTGGTTTCCCCCCCCCCGCAAAGGCTCTGCCAACCAATAGGTATCCACGCCACTCTCGATAGCCCTCAATTTCTCGTTATACAACTCGTTCATCTCCACCTCGCTTACCGCCGACCAAGACGCAGGTTCATACCTTCCCGCCAATCGTTCGAACTCCAACTTCTCCCTAGCGTTCATCAAATTATAACTCGACAAATCCGGCATCGACAGATTCATGTTCCCGTTATAACTTACCTGCAATTTCCCCGCTTCCGGCTTCACAGTTTCCACCACGATCACCCCGTTTGCCGCCTTCGACCCGTAAATGGCTGTCGAAGCCGCATCTTTCAGAATCGTGATCGACGCCACCCGGTTAATATCCAAATCATTAATTGCCGCCAACGTCGACTCGAAACCGTCCAGTATAAAAAGCGGCTGATTCGGGTCGGCATCCAATTCATCCCTCAACCCCAGCATACTCGACTTCCCCCGAATCTCCATGTTCGGCAACCTGTTCGGGTCTGAGCCGAACTGGTTATCCTCGATAATCGCGAAAGCCGGGTCTAACGTCTTCAGGCTTTGCAGCACATTCTGCGTTCCCATCGTCTTCAATTCTGCTGCCGAGTACGTGGACGCCGATCCCGTGAAACTCTCCTTCTTGCGGGTAAAGATTCCCGTCACCACCACGTCCGCCAGTTCCACCTCGTCAGCCTGCATCACAATCGAAAGTTCCTTCCGCACCTCCCCACTCTTTAACCGTGGCAACTTCACGCTCACCGTCTTCATCCCGATAAAAGAAACCACTAGAGTAGCCGTGTCCGCGGGCAGTAACAACTTGAACTTTCCATCCACATCCGTGGCAGTCCCCACCAGCGTCCCCGCCAAACGTACCGTGACTCCCGGCAAAGGCACACCTTTATCATCCGTCACCTTCCCCTTCACCTCCTTACTCTCCACGCCGGTTGAATCCCTCCCCCCAGCATTAGCCAACAGCGGGAATCCCAACAGCAAAACCATAAATAACCGGATAATCACGATTACCGCCATCTTCCGAGGTAGTAACTTTCGCTTAAAAACTTTCCTGTCATAAGTTTTTTTCATAACTTTGATTGTTAATTAATTAATAAAATTGATTTACACAAGGGGGTGATATTCAACGTTTCTCAGGCATAGAATACACCCTCTATTTTATTTTTCCGTTTCGTTTTCGAACATATTTGATGCTAATTGTTCCAATTTTCTGATTTTCCTACTAATAAATCTTTCATGCCTCTCAACCAACAAACAAATGAGCCATAAGTACAAAAACACACATTCATCCTATATTTTTCTTTTCTCCAAAACATCTTATATAATTACGCATAAAACTTCCATAAATCACAACAACATAATAAACTAAATAACTTATTCATCCTTTCCCACACCCTATATAGCATCTGTAATCTCTCCACTCTCGAAGATTCTTCTCTTGTTGAAGAACAGTATCTTATTGATAAGAACCTTTTTAATTCTTCATTGCCAATGTACTCCTAACTTTCTTTCATTTTATACCCTATTAAGTTACTAAATCGTTTCATACTGGTAAGGTATACCTTACCAGTATATCTACAAAAAAACTTTTCCTTTATTAAAAATTTAAATGCCATGAAATCTAAGATTGAATTTTATACAATAGAAAAAGTAAAAGAATTCCGAGCTAAAGCTGATGATATGAGTATTAGATGCTTTGCCGATTGCCTAAATGTTTCGCATACTTTCATACTTGAAATTGAAAAAGCTAGCACTGATACAGCTTACAACTTAGACCATCTAAATGAAATCGCAAAAATACTAAAATGCTCACTTTGGGATCTCATTCCTAAGGATCCACTTTAACTCGGTGAAGGCTTATTTACCAAATAAGAGTTTCTTTTCATCATTTCAATTTAATTTTTAAATATGACGTTTTTAATACTCAGTTACCAATAATGCATTTATTAGTGTTTTATGTATAAAAGCATACTTCCATAATCACGCTTATCAACAAGATTTTATACTCTTTACATATCGTGGACTCCTACGTCCTTCAATGCATTTTTACCACTTCGTTCAAAAGTATGCCGTGAAGGTACACGTTTCAAATATTAAATCCAAATAATTTAGCAATAAATTGGTTCCACAGCCCCCATTCTGTATTGCACATTTACTTTTTCTTTATGAAAATTTAAACACATGAAAACGACATTAGATAAATATATAACGGAAAGAGTTAAACAAATTAGAGAAGAAAAAGGATTTACAAGAGAGCAAGTCGATAATAAACTTGGTTTTGCTCCAGAATCAAACTATGTATCACGAATCGAAAGAAAAAATGATAAATCATATAATTTATACCACTTAAATGAACTAGCAAAGCTTTTCGGCTGCGACATCGCAGACTTTTTTCCCCGCCCTTACCAAGAAGCAAACAGCTTACAGGAATATCGAAATGCAAAAGAAGAAGCAAAAAGAAAAGCAAAAGAAAAACGAGAAAAAGAAAAGAAATAAGAGTTTGTTTGAACCCCAAATCCTTTACACAATGCTACCCTTGTAATTCCCCAATGGAAATTTACCAAATACCCCGATAAAATCAATCACCTACAGAGAACCCAATAAAGATATACCCAAATAATACCGTAATCATACCCTACCTTCAGTCTTCCTCCGTTTATCTTGTGGAGATCCTATTATCTCCAATATAGAAACCCCGGAGTAAAACGATTCATACGCCGCATATAGGTTATGTCTTCCCTAGGACTTCGGTAGAATTACTATGGGATTTCAGAGATAACTACTAAAGTACAGATTCTTTAATCACAACCACCAAGGAACTTTTAACTGAAATTATCCTTGGCGATTGCTTTTAACAGATTACTGTACTCTACTGGAAACCTACAATATTCCACTTATATTGTCTAATAAAAAAAGACTAACTTTACTATCAAATAAAAAAGTCTTCGGGTATTTAACACATCTCACTGCTATTATTCAACAATTTCATGCTCTGAATAAAGTAATTTCAAATTCGACTCTAAAATTCTAAATCCACTACCATGATCGTGAGGTTTACCTTTTTTGGAGCCAGACTTATAGCTACCGATTCGAATATCATACATAATTTTCCCTGCATCTAGTAACTCCAAAAAACTTTCAAAAGAAGAATTCATGTATATATCAGCTCGATTAAAATAAAATTCTTCAACCCCATCTTTATTTCTTGTTTCTGCAGTTACATAAAACAAATTTTTAAGTTTACGTTCCAAACAACGTTTTATAGCTTCATATGTATACCCTACACTATTATCTATTAACAATTTCGTGTTGATATCAAAAATGCCAATCGTTATTCTCTTTTCAACAGAATTATTCAATAGTCTAAATGAATAAGCATTCGCATACGTGTTAAAATTTGAAGCAAACATCGAAGTGTGTAATCTTTTTAAAGAAGGATCCTCGATATAAGCCGTCCCATAACGATCTTTTAAATAGCCATTCGCTTTAGATGGAAACGTTGGACTCTTGGTAAATAACGTCACATAAGATTGAGATACTTCACGATGCGACTTTATTTCATAACCTGCCAAATCCGGTTCATCTATATTATTTTCAACCACACCAATATAGTCCTCAAAAGTTTTTCCTATACCCGTATTATTTTTTCTTCTACTTGGGACATATCCAAGCTCTTTTACTTTTTTAAACTGTTCAATGATAAACTCCTTATTCTCCATATTCAATAATCCTCTCTATTAATTGGTTTATAATTTCTTTCCCTTCTGCTAAATCTTCTGTCGTTAGAAACAGTTGCTCTATTGGATAATTAAACACCTTACACAATTCATAAATTTGTTTTAATGTATATTTATGAGCGAAATTTAAACTTTCAATATTTCCAACTTGTCCGTCACTAAGTCCTAAAATATCACCTATTTTCTTCTGGCTCAAATTCATATCATTCCTCTTATTCCGTAAGCGATTAATGATCTCCAACTGATATTCTGTTTTCCGCATATTTTTATTATTTTTGTTCAAAAATAGAGTTTTATCCTGCCTTATTTACCCTCAATATGAGTGTATTTATTGCAATTAAAACCTCAAAATGAGAGTATCGATTCAACTTACCCAACCATGTATAAAAGAAAAGTAAATAATAAATGGAGTTTTAGAGAAGCAAATACAAAAGAATTTACACATTGCTATCATACATATCCCGCAATGATGATTCCCCAAGTAGCGAGAGAATTAATATCTGAATTCAAACCCCATGGCAAGCTAAATCTATTATTTGATCCTTACATGGGCAGTGGCACATCTTTAGTTGAAGCATCTATATTAGGTATCAATTCAATCGGAACAGATCTTAATCCACTAGCAAGACTAATGAGTAAAGTAAAAACCACTCATTATGACGAGAAAACATTATCCTATTTACTTACTGTATTACAAGCTGAAATCTTCTGTTATAAGGAAGAAAATGTAAGGCAACAAAATTTCGACAAAATCTCAAATTATTCATACTGGTACTCAAAGGATAATTTATTAAAGCTATCCTATCTTTCTCAGATAATTGAGGAGCACGTCGACTCTGAATTTGTCGATTTTTTTAAAATCGCACTATCTGAAGTCGTACGTGAGGTTTCTTTCACAAGAAATAGTGAATTCAAAAGATTTAGAATGCCTATAGATAAAATCAAATTATTCAATCCTAATACATTCAAGTTATTTGAAGAAAAAGCATCAAGAAATTTAAAAGGTTTAAAAGAATACAATTCGATCCCTCACCGCCCATGCACAATAATAGCTGACTTTAACAGTACAATTGATATACCTTCTGATATCTTACCAGATAATAGTGTCGATATCGTCGTAACTTCGCCTCCCTATGGAGATAGTCGAACGACTGTTGCCTATGGACAATTTTCAAGATGGGCAAATGAATGGTTCAATTTTGAAAATGCACAAAATTTAGACAGCATTTTAATGGGTGGAAAAAAATGTAATCAAGCTACTTTTCAAAGTAATTCAATCGCAGAGGAATTAAACTGTATTAAAGCATTAGACGAAAAAAGATATTTTGAAGTTATTTCTTTTCTAAATGATTATCATGAATCAATTAAAAATGTAGCCAAAACAATTAGAAATGGAGGAACTGCTTGTTACGTTGTTGGCAATCGAAATGTTAAAGGTACGCAGATTTCCTTAGATTTCTTTACAGCAGAAATGTTCGAAAAATATGGATTCAAACATAAAATAACCCTAGTACGAGAAATTCCAAATAAAAGGATGCCTTCTAAAACAAGTCCTACGAATAAAACCGGGAAAAAAGTTAGCACTATGAATAATGAATATATCGTAATTCTTGATAAAATATAATCACAAAAAAAACCTAAAATAGACATTCAAGTATTCTTAGGCAGAATTAAATAACAAACAATTAAGCCCATATATTATCGATCAATACTGACATTCTCTATTTTCAAAACAATTGTAGCAATAACAATATAAGATCACCATAAATTCAATATTTCTGTTTATTTGGTATTACTCCACGGACTCCTCCTTTCGGATTTTCTACATCACCTTTATATCTTGGAATAAGGTGCATATGTACATGAAATACCGATTGACCTGCAGCCTCATTCACATTGACACCGATATTATACCCATCAGGATGATATCGTTCATCAATTATCAGCCTTACACGCCTCAACATACTCTGCATTGCTTGAACCTCAACACGAGAAAGTTCAAAATAATTAGCTACATGACGTTTAGGAACTATCAACGCATGCCCCGGATTCACAGGAAATCCGTCATAAAAAGCAACACAGTTTTCTGTTTCACAAATAATCTCAATATCCTTTTCTAAATTACAGAAAGGACATCCAGTAAGCTCTTCACTCATAATCAAATGTATAATTCCATGACTCAAATCCCATGTTCATTGCAATTTGAACCATCGGAGAAAATGTCTGATAAAAAACTTCACGGAAATGAAAATCATCCATACCCACTAATTCATTCGGAGTATACCCCAATGACAGATAATCTTCCAACACCGTTTTACTTTTGTCCGATGCCAAATAAACACGTAAAGCCTCATGATGAGCATTTGCCAACTTGGGAAGATAAACATCTAGTAATGGTAACTTATTGCTCTTCGATGAATTAATACTTGGGTCTGCCGGTAACAAATTCCAAAGCAAATCGTGAGAAACAAAACTCCACGGAATAAAATGATCCAAATCATAACTCCCCACGTGCAATTCCCGCCCTGTATAAATACACGTTAGTTGACCATTCGCCTGAATCACTGCATTCCAAAACGCACGTTGTTTGGTAAGTGAATCCCGACATTCGGGTTTAATTAGTTTATTCGGAATATTGGGCACATTGGGATTACGAGTTTGTAAAAACAACGTAAGATTCCAATAAGCAAAATCCATCAAAATCCGGCAATTATCGTTCAAATAATCACTCCAAGCAGGATTTATCTCAACCCACCATTCATTTACCTCTTTTTTTAACGCGTACAAACAAACATTTTCAAATGCTTGGGAACGCTCAACCACCTGTTTATCATCGGATGTATCTATCCACGGACGAAGAAATCGAAACGGAACATTCAAAGTAAAAACACGCAACAACGATTTAATTTCTTTTCGATACAATTCTTTCCTCAAAGTATCTACAACATCTTTTTTACTTGAATCTATCGGAATCCCGGTCAATATTTGAAGCTGCTTAACCGCCATATACATAGAGTCACTTTTCCCAAAAGAAAGACGAAAATAATGAACCGGATACCACGCATTAGCAACCATCAAAATGATAATATCCCAAAATTTTATACGTGAGCTCCCCGTCCCCACGTATATTTCTAAAATAGCAATAAACCAATAATATTTATATGTAGCGACGGTCGAATTAAATATCCGTCCCAAACAATTGGTTGTTAATACCTTTGATGAAGGAATTTCCATACTGTTTCTTTTATTACTTCATTAGAGTTTACACTATGCTAACATACACAAAATGGCCAAGTAAACAAAGTTTATTTGATAAATTCTGCTTGCTATAATCTGCAAAGAAGTTACATTTTGCATGAAAGTAGAATGAAATATTTCTCCAACACTCTTTACTCTCCCGATATCAACTATTTCATGACTATCAAAATCCATCTCAAGATCAAAAAAGGTTATGGATTTCATTAGCTATATTATACTTATATTTTCTATTCAAATGTTGATACACAGACTGTAATTATTAGAACGAATTTCATCTAATTTCTGTATTTATACTCTTTGTTATATACTCAATACATCATATAATATACAAAAATCATCATTCTTGTTTATTTTATGATGTATTGATTGATATCTTATCTCAAGATTATTGGCATAAAACGAGTATTCACATATTTTCCCATTATCCCCAGCATCCATTTTATCTTTGTGTAAACAGGAAAAACAGATAATCATATAGTTGTTTTCCTCTACATTTCATTTCTATAATGCACTATATTTGCAGCATAATAGAAACAAAATAAAGACATAACCTTCCTAAGATTTAATATACCACAAGATTTTTTGAATGAAGTTTTCTCCTTATCGTAAATTTATAGTATTTTTGAATAACAAATTCATCCTTGAACGAGAAATCTTATGCACCCAATTGGCATCACTAAAGAAGAAATACAGACAAGGCAATACCAGTAGACGATATTAATAATTCATTAAAATTAGAATATGCTCACCAAACAAGAAATACTTCAACTCCTAAACGACACAGAATGTCATAGAGTAGAGCGAACAATATCCAAGAACGATATGGATAAGTTCTGTCAGGCGATATGTGCTTTTTCCAATGACCTTTCAGGTGACGGAAAGAATGGTTACTTGATGATTGGTGCATACGACAATTCAATTTTATGAATATGACGATCGTATTGAAATACAAAATCCGGGAGGACTATATGGTAAAGTTAGCCCAATAAACTTTCCCAATGTAAGTGATTATAGAAACCCGTTCATTGCAGAAGCGATGAAGGTATTGGGGTACGTCAATCGCTTTAGTAGAGGAGTCTATAGGGTTCAAAAAGAATTACAGGAAAATGGTAATGGAGAAGCAATGTTTGATTTCTCTCTCCATACTGCTTTTAGGGTAGTTGAAAATGTATCGAAAAAAATACTTTGAGGAAGGCTTTGGAACAGACACACAAAAAAACATCCAGAAAACATCCAGAAAACATCCAGAAAACATCCAGAAAAATAAAACAACCCAACAACAAATAATTGATGCAATCAAAGCAAATCCAACTATTACAAGAAAGGAATTGATTTACCTGTTAAACAGTACCGAGGGAAGTATAAAACACCACTTATCACAACTAACCAAAAAGGGCATAATTAAAAGAGAAGGCTCCGACCGAACGGGTAAATGGGTCGTGACTGAATATCAGCAATAAAAGCTATTACCTCAAAAACTAACACCTTTTTCTTCTAATTCAGTACTCCAAAATCTCTCCTTCGAGATTAAAAACCTATATTTGAAACCCGAAAGAAAAATGCTTCTTATCAATTTTAATATCAAAGTATATATTACGATTAAATGTTAGCATACACATACATAAGCAAAGGGAACTTCAGATTCCAAGAGAAGCCGATACCTCAAATAAAAGATTCACGAGATGCTATCGTGCGTGTCACGCTTGGAAGTATTTGCACGAGTGATTTACACATCAAACACGGTAGTGTACCTCGTGCCGTACCGGGCATTACCGTTGGACATGAAATGGTGGGTGTTGTAGAACAAACGGGAACCGACGTTACTACCGTGAACCCCGGGGACAGAGTGGTCGTGAACGTGGAAACCTTCTGTGGAGAGTGTTTTTTCTGCAAAAAGGGATTCGTGAACAACTGTACCGACTCCAATGGCGGCTGGGCTTTGGGGTGCCGCATTGACGGCGGACAGGCTGAATACGTCCGTGTTCCCTATGCCGACAGCGGACTCAACCGCATTCCCGATGCGGTAAGCGATGAACAGGCTCTTTTCGTGGGCGACGTGCTTGCCACCGGATTTTGGGCTGCACGCATTTCGGAAATCACGGAAGACGATACCGTACTTGTCATTGGAGCCGGACCCACCGGAATATGTACCCTGCTTTGCGTGATGCTGAAGAAGCCAAAAAGAATTATTGTTTGCGAAAAGTCCCCGGAAAGGATTCAATTTATTCGGGAACACTATCCCGATGTACTGGTGACCGAACCGGAAAGATGCAAAGAATTCGTGCTTCAGCACAGTGACCACGGAGGGGCTGATGTCGTGTTGGAAGTAGCCGGAAGCGATGACACCTTCCGTATGGCATGGGAATGCGCCCGCCCCAACGCCATCGTAACCGTGGTTGCTCTTTACGACAAACCGCAACTTCTACCTTTACCCGACATGTACGGTAAAAACCTTACTTTCAAGACCGGGGGCGTGGATGGTTGCGATTGCGCCGAGATTCTTCACTTGATAGAAGAAGGCAAGATTGATACCACCCCACTCGTCACACATCGGTTCCCCTTAAACAAAATAGAAGAAGCATATCGTGTTTTCGAGAATAAACTGGATGGTGTGATAAAAGTAGCGATAACAGGGAAAGAAAGTTGAAATTAAAAAGAGGATAGATTTTCACCTATCCTCATAACCATTCACAAGCAGTTTTCGAATGCCTGACGCACCTACCAACAACTCTGGTTTTCACAAAGAAGTCCCACAAAAGTAGAACTTCAAATACGCCTATACAGTAGAATCTCATCCCAAAGATGCAATTAACAAGTCACGTACCACCCCATCGTATTGGGGTTCATAGGATACGCGAATAGGCGCAAGACCAGTTAACGTTTTAAAACCGACATACTGAACAACTGGTCATTTTCCGCTTCGGGTATTTTCAGTTGTCGGCAAAATCTTTTAATTCTACATTTATCTGCATCAGTATGATAACTAAATTTCCATTTCAAATCTTCCGGAGCAACCACATGGTCAAGAATAGCCCTAAAATAAGGCAAATCCACATCGCCCAGAGAATGTCCAAGTACCGTTATCTCCTGCAATTCCCGCAATGACTTGAAAAATTCCAGATTCCGGTCTATAATCTCTCCGCATCGTTTCACGTTTTCTTTATAATAATCCTCCAAACGCTCTTCAATCAAATCCGCGGCATAATACCTGACAGGCAACCGCCATCTGCCTTTTGCTTCATCTTCCGCAAAGAATGCCAAATACACCAACTTATCATTGGCGAAATACCTCCCGTTTTTCCCTTTCAAATTAGGACGATACCTTCTTCTGTTTCTATTTTTATGAATCCACTCGTCAAAAGCCGCCTCAGCATTCTCCACACGATGTCCCAGCACCAACTTACCAAACTTTTGTCTTCGCTCTCCATGTATATACACAATTTGCTCCCGAGGAATACCATATTCAGTTTCAAGAAAAAGTGTATAATTGAAGTTCAAAAAAGCCGCATTTCCATCAAGTAGTAGCATTTTCATCCTAAACCCTTTCTCGTAATGCACGGTATTAATCCAGCGATGGAAATGATACTGCATCTCGACAGAACACTCCTTTACAATATCGCTTACCCGCCCTATTAGTGCATCGAAATTCGCGTAAAAGCCACCTTCTTCCTCGTCCAACTCAGATAAATCCTCATCCATGAAGTCAAATACCCGTTCCCGATTCAACTCGCCGAGGTATCTCTCGAAATCATTCCACAAGCATTTACAAGCCCACGTATTCCTCGGCGCGGGCAAAGCACGCCCGTATTGCAGGCAAAGCAAGTAATCTTTTATCGACTTAAAATTATTCATCATCGACCTTGGCCCGAAAAAGAGTTCAAACATCTTTAGCGCAAAGTCATCATGCCTGATTAAATACCCCCTGAAATCCCAATAAGTGGATTTCGCCCCGTGGTATCGATCAAATCCATTTCCTATCACGTAAAGATGTCTGACAGGTTCTCCGTTAATCAAGTTCTCAAGCATAAAGACAAATATATTAAAACAAATTCAACTATTATAATGTTATCTTATAAAGTATTCGTTTTAGCAGATTCTTGTTCCTATTTTCTCTATACAGCATATAATTCAAAGATTTTTACGTAAATTTGTCTGTCATTCAATCATAACACAAAACTGTTCTATAAAACATGACTTCTGAAACAAACCGTATAGATTACCCCGCAAGTTACCCGCAAGTTACCCCGCAAGTCAAGGAACTTATTAAAATATTGGATGGGAAATGACAATCCCCAACAAACCCAACAGTAAGTCACAAAAATACCGTTTGACGCCAGTAGGCAAGCTATTAAAAGAATTGTAATATAAATCATTAAACAAAGTCATCATGAAACCAACCAACATCACCCGGGAAGAAATGTGGGCAAGGCAATGCCTTGCGGCAGAGGATATTGATTATGCCGTGTGGGAGCGGGATAAGGCGATGTTACACCAAATGGAGAGAATCAGCCGGAGTTGTTCATTCGTGGTGGATGTCTATAAAGGCAAATATGTATACGCTTCCTCGAATTTCTCGGATTTATTAGGGTATGATAGTCGTAAAATCTGTACACTGGAAAGGCAGGGAGATTACTTGGAATCCCGGTTCCACCCGGATGATTTCCCTCAATTGGAAAAATTACAAATAAAACTAAGCCGGTTTATTTATAGCCTACCTCCCGAACAGCGGAATGACTATTGCAATATTTACAGTTTCCGGGTACGCAATGCCAAAGGACAATATACACGGGTAATCAGCAGACAACAGGTACTGGAACGGGAACGCACGGGAAAAGCGTGGTTAATCGTGGGGAATATGGATATCGCCCCCAACCAGAAAAAGCACGAACAAGTGGACTGCACGGTGCTCAATCTTAAAAACGGGGAAATATTTTCTCCGACTCTATTATCCCTGCCGCGGATTGACTTGACCGAGCGGGAAATAGAAATATTACACTTGATACAGAGAGGGTTTCTGAGCAAGGAGATCGCTTACCAACTCGGCATCAGCATACACACGGTGAATATTCACCGCCAGAATCTGCTTCGCAAACTAGGCGTGCAAAATTCTATCGAGGCTATCAATAAAGGATTGGATTTAGGGCTTTTAAAATAATTGCTATAAAAGATAGCTATAAATAACTATTTACCGCCTCATCCTGTTGAATTAACTTTGTACCTCTTTTCGTGCATTTTTATTTAACTAAGGAGAGGTATATGGTTTTCAACAAAACAGAAGAACAGGAAAAAGAGTATTTACGCCAGCTCATCGGTATCATCAACGATACGATAAACAACACGGACAAGTCGGTAAAGGAACACGTGGACACGTTGCAGGAGTACAAGGATTACATCTGGTCGAATAAAGACATCGATCCTCACGAGATACGTTCCATGCGGGAGAGTATTCTGCGGCATTTCGCGTCGGGTGAAAGCGTGATTGACAAGCGTCGGCGGCTAGGGAAAATTCTGGAAATTCCCTATTTCGGGCGGATAGATTTCAAAGAGAAAAAAGAGGGAAGCGAAACCATGCCCCTCTACATCGGGATACACACGTTCTATGATCCCAATCAAAAGATAAACTTGATTTATGACTGGCGGGCGCCCGTTTCGAGTATGTTTTACGATCACGAATTGGGGGAAGCGGCTTATTCTTCCCCGGCGGGAGAGATTAACGGGGAGATTTCGCTCAAACGGCAATACCGCATCCGGAACGGGAAGATGGAGTACATGATCGAAAGTTCCCTGACCGTCCATGATGATATACTGCAAAAGGAGTTGAGCGCCAATGCCGACGACAAAATGAAAAACATCGTTACCACGATTCAGCGGGAACAGAACCGGATTATCCGGAACGAAGAAGCCCCGGTACTTATCATACAGGGGGTTGCGGGGTCAGGAAAAACGTCTATCGCGCTACATCGCATCGCCTACCTGCTCTACGCCCAGAAAGGGGATATCTCTTCCAAGGACATATTGATCATTTCGCCCAACAAGGTCTTTGCCGACTACATCTCCAACGTGCTTCCGGAACTCGGCGAAGAAACCGTACCCGAAACCAGCATGGAGCAAATTCTATCGGGGATTCTCGACAATAAATATAAATACCGGAATTTCTTCGAGCAGGTGACGGAATTGCTCGACAAACCCGCTCCGGACTTTATCGAGCGGATACGGTACAAGGCTTCTTTCGAGTTTATCTCGCGACTGGACAAGTTCATCCTGCACGTGGAGAACACCTATTTCAAAGCGACAGACGTGCAACTCACCCGACTCGTCACGATTCCGGCTGAACTTATAGAGGAGCAGTTCCGCCGCTTCAACCGGTACCCCATGCGCCAACGGTTCGAAACGATGACGGATTACATTCTGGACATGATGAAAGTCAAATACGGTTTCACGGTAACCGCGGCGGAGAGGAGCCTGCTGAAGAAGGAAATACAAAAGATGTTCACCGGGAATAACGACCTTCAAGTGTACAAGGATTTCTTCGAGTGGAGCGGGCAACCCGATATGTTCAAGACACGGAAAAATCACACGCTGGAATACGCCGATTTGGCACCCTTGGCATACCTGCATATGGCACTGGACGGGAATACCGCCCGACACCGGGTGAAGCATCTCCTGATCGACGAGATGCAGGATTATTCACCCGTGCAGTACAAGGTTCTCCAAAAACTATATCCCTGCCGGAAAACCGTTCTCGGCGATGCCTGCCAATCGGTAAACCCTTACGGTTCGTCCACAGCCGACATCATCCGGAAAGCGTTCGTCACGGGAGAAGTAATGAAATTATGCAAAAGTTACCGTTCGACTTTCGAGATTACCGATTTCGCTCAAAAGATTCTGACAAACGAGGAACTGGAACCCGTGATACGACATGGCGAACACCCCGCAATCCTCCGTTTCAAGAACATGGAAGAGGAAATATCCGGTATCGCGAACATCCTGTCAACCTTCAAGACCTCGAACCACAAATCACTGGGAATCATCTGCAAGAGCGAGGCACAAGCCATGGAAATGACGGAAAAACTTAAAGCGTACACCTCCAATATCTATTTCCTCTCCAACAGGAGTTCCGCTTTCGCGAAAGGCATCATCGTCACGTCAGCCCACATGGCAAAGGGGCTGGAATTTGACGAAGTCATCGTTCTGCGGGTAGACGATAAAAACTACTCCACCCCCATCGACAAGAGCATGCTTTACGTCGCTGTGACACGGGCGATGCACAAATTGACTCTCACGTATCACGGGAAGCCGAGCGGGTTTATTCCTCCCTCCACCCCTTGCACACGTCAATCCAAGCCGTGTAGTTAGAGCAATCTTCCAACTCCTTGATTGACAATTCGACGGCACTGTTACTTGTTCCCGCCGCAGGATAGACTATGTCAAAGCGCTTGAGGGACACATCCAGATAAACTTTCGTTCCCGGGGGAATGGCAAACGGGCATACTCCACCGGGGGCGTGCCCGATATACTGTTCCACGGACTCTCCCGGTATCATCTTTGCCTTGTGATGAAAATTCTCCTTGTATTTTTTATTATCCACCTTGGCGTCCCCGGCGGTGACGATTAAAATGGCTTCCTCCCCTGCCAGAAAAGACATGGTTTTAGCTATCCGTTCCGGCTCACACCCCACGGCGACAGCCGCTTCCTCGACGGTGGCACTCGATTGAGCCAATACCATTACCCGTTGTCCCAAACCGAGGGTATCGAAATATTGTTTTACTTTTTCTAGTGACATAAGCGAACCTCTTTATTTTGCACGACAAAGATAAAAAAGCCATTGCATTATAGTATCTTTGCCGATAACAAAATCACGAAATACAAACTTATGGAACCACGATTCATCACCCTAACCCAAGAGAACATTACCCAAGAACACATCTGTTGCGCCTTTTCCGACAAGAAATGCAAGGACAGCTACGAGCTGAAAAAAGAATGGCTGAAGAGAGAATTTGACAACGGGTACGTGTTCCGCCGACTCGATGAACGGGCGAAGGTTTTTATAGAATACTGCCCCGCGGAGAAAGCATGGCTCCCGGTAGATGCTCCCGGTTACCTGATGCTCAACTGCCTTTGGGTTGCCGGACAATACAAGGGCAAAGGATATGCCAAAGCGTTGCTGCAATCCGCCATTGACGACGCCACGGCACAAGGCAAAACGGGATTGGTAACCGTGGTCGGGACAAAGAAATTTCATTTCATGAGTGACGCGAAGTGGTTTTTACTACAAGGGTTCGAAACGGTCGAGAAAACCCCTTCGGGCTTCAGCCTTCTGGTGAAAAGATTGAAACCGGATGCGGCATTACCTAAATTCCACGCGAACGCAATCAGTGGCGAATGTCCGGATAAAGAGGGACTGGTAGCCTATTACTCGAACCGTTGTCCTTTCACGGAATACCATATCCGAGAGTCTTTAACAGCAACAGCCCAAAGTAGAAACATTCCGTTGAAAATAATCAAACTGGAAACCATGGAGCAAGCCCAAGCCGCCCCGACTCCTGCCACGATTTTCAGTTTATTCTACAATGGCAAATTCGTCACGACGGATATCAGTGCCTGTATAGATAGCAGATTTGATAAATTATCACTACATTTGTAACGTGTAACATTGACAAAAGAATATTCATCCATTTATGAAACTCTGCATATAGCTACGCCCCGGGAATAGCACTTACCTAAAAAAAGCTATTCAGCATAAACGAACCATACCGGTTCGGTAGAGAGTTTTATTTTCAATTATTTACGAATTTCGAAATAAGATTTCGAGTTTATAAAACACCCGCGAGGTTCATTACTTTATGAACTTTACGAACCTTATAAACTTTTGACTCTACATATTTCGAACCATCGAATGAAGAGATGAATTATACTTATAAACAAATCTGGCTCATCAACTACCCGGTGATGATGAGCATATTAATGGAGCAATTAATTAATATCACCGACGCCCTTTTCCTCGGGCACGTGGGAGAAGTTGAACTGGGTGCGTCCGCCTTGGCGTGTGTTTATTACATGGCAATCTATATTCTGGGTTTCGGGTTCAGCCTCGGGTTGCAAGTCATGATCGCACGCAAGAACGGGGAACGGCAATATGAAAAGACAGGCAGGACATTCTTTCAAGGACTGTTTTTCCTCTGTGGATTGGCGGTGGCGTTAATCCTCGTTTCGTATTGGATAACCCCGCCCGTCATGCAATATTTTATCAGTTCACCCCAAATCTATCAAGCGGTCATAGATTACTTGAACTGGCGGTGCTTCGGGTTGCTTTTCTCCTTCCCGTTTTTGGCATTCCGTTCTTTTTATGTCGGGATTACCAAGACCAAGGTATTGACACTGGTAGCGCTCACGGCTGTCATTATCAACATTCCATGCAATTACCTGTTTATCTTCGGGCTTGATTTAGGCATAGCGGGTGCGGCAATGGCATCCTCGTTCGCGGAAGCGGGTTCATTGCTTATCATTCTTATCTACACGCTACGCGTGACGGATAAAGTGAAATACGGATTACAAATGGTGTATGACGGCAAGCTATTAAAAGCGGTACTGCGATTGTCCGGATGGAGCATGATGCACTCGTTCGTCAGCACAGCCCCGTGGTTCCTGTTTTTTATCGCCATCGAGAGATTGGGTGAAGTGCAACTGGCGGTATCCAATATCACCAGAAGCGTTTCGACACTCTTTTTCGTGATTGTCAACTCGTTCGGCGCCACGACGGCTTCGCTCGTGAGTAACTTGATCGGCGAAGGGAAAGGGAATCAACTTTTTCCGCTCTGCCGCAAGATACTGAAACTGGGGTACGCCATCGGGTTGCCCTTGATTGTACTTGCCCTGCTTTTCAGCCGGCAAATCATGGGATGCTACACCGACAACACGCGCTTGATTGAAATTGCGTCCACCCCGTTTATCGTCATGTTACTGAATTACCTGTTTGCCGTACCCGGGTTCGTCTACATCAGTGCCTTGACCGGCACGGGAGATACCCGGACAGCATTCATCTTTCAAGTGACGACGATAATCGTTTACCTGATATACCTGTACGTGTTGAGCTATTGCTTCACGACACCGCTGGCGGTATACTTGACGGCTGAATACCTGTTTGTTGCCATGTTGGGAATACAATCCTACATCTACTTGAAAAGGAAACAAATATATTAGTCCGTAAGGTTCATAAAGTCCGTAAGGTCTATAAAGTCCATTAAACTCTGCTCTAAGAACTCCCGTGACCTTATGGACTTTACTGACCTTATGGACCTTATAGACCTTACGGACTTTTAACTATTTCTCCTTGTACACCCCGAAGCGATTCCCCTCGCTATCCGTGCACACGGCGAAATATCCCCCGCATTCCGCCTCGATTCTGGTCTTCGGGATGACGACATCGCCGCCTTTTTTCCGAACCCTCCGGATGGCTTCCTCTATATTGTTGCAACGGAAGTGTACAAGCACTCCTCCCGCCGACGGTCTAAATTCGGGAGCCCAAGCGACGGCCCCGACAGTTTGTCCGTCCTCGATAAAGCACGCCATTTTCTCGTGCTCGCATTCAAAAACGGCGAGTTGCAGGTCAAGCACGGTTTCATAGAAATCAACAGCCCGTTTGAAATCGACAGCCGGAATCTCGAAAAATGCAATTAAGTTTTTCATCTTGTTCTTTTTTATTGGTTACTACTATGCCTCTATAAAGACAAGGCAAAAATAAGAACACCGCCTCTCCCCGGATAGAAAAAAACGGACATCCTTATATATGGGAAAAATAATCGGAATAAGGTGCGCAAATAGTCAAATATTCCGCCGGGGTGTACCCGGAAAAAAGTTTAAACTCTTTGATCATGTGGGACTGATCCGAAAAACCGCAAGCGTACGCGACTTGAGCGAAGGGGGTAGCCCCGTCCTGTTGTAACATAAACAAAGCCCGCTGCATCCGCACGATACGTATAAACTCCTTGGGTGTCGTACCCATGTAATCCATAAACACCCGACGAAATTGTTTATCTCCCAGACAAGCGACATCCGCCAAACGAGGGATATCGACACTCGGGCAAACATTTATCTCGTGCAAGGCGGCAACAACACGTTTCAAGTTATATTCCGGGAACGTATACAGGCGGCGAATCAAAAACCGCTCGATCAACCGGATACACTCGTCCTGATCGGTCGTGTCCGTTACTCGCGTTGTCAATAACTTGAAATCCTTATCCTCCACGTCCTCCATAGCCACGCTCTGCCCGTGAAACAAGCGTACCGGGATATAGAGAAAGGCTTTGGCGGCATAAGGCTGGAATACAACCGTGAGCATCTCTATCCGCCCCGTCGAGAGAACATCCGAGAAGCCGAACGTGTGACCGCAAATCATCGCGCGAGGTTGTAATTTTCCTTCTTTCAATAAAAACAGGGATTCTCCTTTATGAAACACCAATTGCACACAACCGACAGGCAACACCCGTTCGGAAACAGGCAGTACCGCGTCCTCTTCCAAAATCCAATAATGCCTCACGTATCGAGCCAACTCCGGGGCGGGCTTTATCATTCTGAATGACTGCATACTACCGGTATATTCTTTTAAACAACATAACAAAGATAATGTTTTACGCGTTTGCTATATTGTAAAAAAGGGACATTTTCAGTCCCTTGATGTAATTTCTGCCAATAAAAGCGTTCGATCCGATTTCTCCTTCACGTTCACGATAATCTTGACTTGTTCAAAAAAACGCATAATCTTCTCGTCAATACCGGAAACGTAAATCATTTTAATTCCGCGGTCAACTAACCAAGAAACAAAATTATTAAAGTTACGGATCTTCACCTCGCTGTTTTTGATAGAAACAACTTTATCTTCCTCCGTGGTAATAGTTGAAACTCTGATTTCCTTCCTGCGGGTATTCTCGTCAAGATGGCAAAGTTGATCGTTTTCAAAAAACAAAGCTGTCTTCATAACTTTATTTTTAAGGGGTTATACATGGGTTACTGACAAAAACCGCACCACGAAACCCGTGTTATGAAAACATTAAGAATTTATTGTAAACTTTTAAAGATACATGACAAGTCACGGGTATCCTTCGGATGTCGTTTATCGGTAGCCCAAGCTACCGTGAGCAAAGCGTCCCCGCAGGGGGCCATTGACCTTATAAACTTTATAGACCTTACAGACTTGACAGACTTAATTATTTTTCGCATATTTGTAAACACCAACACGATTAAAATACAGAACATTATGAGATTAGCCATGATTATTATTACCACTACCATCGTATGCCATTCATGTAAAGACAAGACACCTGACAAAACGCTCGCGAACGGGTATGCCACGCCTGATATGGCAGAGATTACTGCCAACAAAAACACGAAAGAAACGACAATCACCTTACAAGTCGATGGAGATTGGGCACTATTCGAGGCTTCTTCCATCGATGCGCTCGACACGCTACAAACCCCGATTGGCAATGGTAATTCCAGTAGTACAACAACCAACAGCATAACCATCCCCTCCCCGGAGAAAAAATATTACCGGCTCGTCACCCCGCGAGAAACATTCACCTTCTCCGAGAGGCAACTCCCTATGGCGGGCGGGTATAACTTTCGTGACTTGGGCGGATTCCCGACTCAAGACGGGCGGCACGTCAAATGGGGTAAACTGTTCCGTTCCGACGATTTGCACAAACTGACGGAAGCCGATTTACATTACCTGTCAAGCATTCCCGTCACCTCCGTCGTGGACTTCAGGGGACCGAAGGAAATCGCCAATGCCCCGGACAAACTACCCGGCTCAACCCGCCATGCCTACAAGCTATCCATTGAACCCGGCAACGTGCTCACCCTCGTGAATTTCTCCGATCTCGGTCCCGAACAACTCGACAGCCTCATGACTCAAATATACGTGCATCTGGTCACCGAGGAACCATTTATCGAACGGTACAGAACATTCTTCCAATTATTGCAAGACAGCACGCGAGTCCCCCTGCTCTTCCATTGTTCCGCCGGGAAAGACCGCACGGGTACGGCTGCCGCGCTCATCCTGTACGCCTTGGGGGTGGACGAGGCGATCATCATGGAAGATTATCTCGCCTCCAACCATTACCTCGGTGACAAATACGCCAAGGAACTGGAACAGAACCCCGGTCTTAAACCCGTGCTCACGGTGAAACGGGGATTCCTGCAAGCCGCGATCGACCGGATAAAACAAGATCACGGCAGCGTGGAGAACTTCCTCGTGAAGGTATTACATGTAGACATCCCCAAATTCAAAGCACGCTACCTGTATTAATATACGCTGATTTTGACTATATTTGCCGCCCGATAAAAAGATACGATGAAACACGAGCGAGCAAACAAACGGGTGAACTTCTATTCCGGTATTCGCTACCGGTACATACTCTTGTACATCCTTTTGCTGCTTGTCGGTTGCCGGACAAAAACGGCGGAAAAGGAAATCGTCATCATCTCCACCAACGACATTCACGGGCATATCGACCAATTCCCCAAGTTGGCGACATTCGTGGAACGCGTGAAAGCCGAACACCCGAACGTGATTCTCGTTGACGCGGGCGACCGTTTCACGGGCAATCCTTACGTGGACTACGCCGAGGAACGGGGCAAACCCATTATCACGCTCATGAACGCGTTGGGGTATGCGGTCGCCACACTGGGAAATCACGAGTGCGACTACGGGCAGGAAACTCTACGCCGAAGAATAAATGACGCCTCCTTCCCCATCATTTGCGCTAACATCAACTCCTCCCGTGCCGCGTTGGACACGATAGCTCCCTACCATTCCATGACGGTCGACGGGCTTGAACTATGCTTCATCGGGCTGACGCAAACCACGAACGGGCTTCCCGACGCCAATCCCGATCATTTCACCGGAATCACTTTCGACGACTACCGACAGACTGCTGCCCGGTACAAATACTTGAAACAAAACGGCGATGCCCTCGTCGCCATCACCCACTTGGGGGTAGACGCCGATTCCGTGCTCGCGATGTCCATGCCCGAACTGGACGTCATCATCGGCGGTCACACGCACACCTTGCTGGACACAGCCAAGTTCATAAACGACGTCATGATAGGACAGTCTGGAATCGCGCTGAAATATGCCGGAGTCACGATACTGAAATTCTCCGGCAAGAAGCTGATTCACCGTTCATTCCGCTCCGTCAACATCGACACGATTACCCGTCCCGAGCCCCGAATCCTCGATCTGGTAAACCAATTTTACGACAGACCGGAATTTAAAAAGATCATGGGGCATACATCCCGCCCGTTGTCTCAAGAGATGACAGGACACATCGTGACAACCGCCACGCGGGAAGCCACTCGCGGCGACTTCGCTTTCTACAATCTCGGGGGCATCCGCAAAACCCTTATCCCGCCGGGCGACATCACGCTGGAAACCTTACTCGAGATAGAACCTTTCGGCAACCATATCGTCATTCAGGAGATGACCGCCGAAGATATAAAACTCCTCCTGCTGAACCGCTTCAACGAACTTCGAAAATACCCGTTCACGGACTTGCTCATGGCGGGAGGTACTTTTTCCATCACCCGCGACAGCACGGGCAAAGGCATCGACGTCCTCTTGAAAGACCATTCCGGCACCCCGCTCGCGAACGGAAAGCGTTACCGTGTCGCCTTGAATAATTACATCAACGCCGAGTACTCCTTCCCGGGCAAAGGCAAGGGGATACACTCGGGCATTTCCGTCATGGAAGCCCTGCTCGCCTACCTCAAGAAACACCCTTCTCTATAAACACCTCCCCGTTTCCCGGCATAATACAACACTTATCCCCGCGTCGAGCTACCCGCAAGCCTCCCGCTACCCCCTGTACAAGGCAGGAATTACCCGAAATAGCCAAGATATCACGTGTGTTAAATTTACTTATTTACCACTAAAACGTGGGCGATGAGTGGGCGAATATCAGGCGAACATCGGGCGAAGCCTTTAGACAACCACCCAAAAGCTGCCCAACCCCCACCCATCGAGCCAGCTTATCCCTTGTCCCGGGGTTATAAATGTATAGCTATAACTTTTTTTTACCCCATCCCGCGCAAGTTTTTCCAACCGAGGTTGTCCAAACCCGTGACGAACAAGAGAAAAACTAACAGCATAAACCATGAAAAGAACCCGTATTATTATTTTAGGGATTATATCCATCCTCCTTATTCCCTTTATATCCGGCGCACAGGATCAGTTCACCGACTTTCTGAGAACAGAACTCCGTGCCCAAATGGACGAACTGAAGAAACAAGAGTTCCCCCCGTATTACATGAACTACCGGGTAGTGGACGAGCAATTTGCCCGCGTGATTACCTCCTTCGGGGTATTGACCGCGAAAGAGAGCAACCGGGAGCGTACGCTGGTGCCGCAAATCCGAATCGGGAATCCCGAATTTGATAATTTCAAGATCAAACAAATGGGTTCCCCCATCTCCCGTTTTCACGGACCGTCATACGCCGTACTCCCTATCGACGACACGAACGGGGACAACGCCACGCGGCAAGCCATCTGGAACGAGGTGAACAACCGTTACAAGTTTGCCATCGACGCCTACCAGACCGCGAGAGCCGAAACCACGATCAACGTGGCGGAAGAAGACAAGGCACCCTGTTTCTCGCAAGCACCCGCGGAAAAATACTACGAGGCACCGCTCCCCGCCAACCGGACAGCGGTAGACCTTGACGCGTGGGAAAAACGACTGAAGGAAATCTCTGCCGTGTTCAAGAAACATCCCAAAATACTACGGGGAGATGCCTCTTTCCGCTACACGGTGAAACGTATCTACGTGCTAGACTCGGAAGGAACGGAAGTCGTGCAGAACCTCACTTACGCCCGCATCATGGTACAAGGTGCCGCGAAAGCGGACGACGGCATGGAATTACCGCTCGTGCTTTCCTATTTTGCCCATTCGCCGGAATCCCTTCCCTCGAACGAACAAATCATGAAAGACGCCAACCTCATGGCGGACAAGCTGATCGCCTTACGGGACGCACCGATTGTCGACCCGTACACGGGTCCCGCCATCCTGTCGGGGAGTGCCAGCGGGGTATTCTTCCACGAGATATTCGGTCACCGCATCGAGGGACAACGCATGAAAAGCGATAAAGACGCCCAGACATTCAAGAAAATGATCGGGGAATACGTGTTGCCCCCTCACCTCCAAGTGTTTTCCGACCCGACACTCAAGAACTACGCCGACCAAGACATGAACGGCTACTACAAATATGACGACCAAGGCGTGAAAGCCGAGAGAGTGGATGTCGTGATCGACGGGAAACTAAACGATTTTCTGATGACAAGAACACCGCTCGACGCGCATCCCCGCAGCAACGGTCACGCCCGTGCCGACATCGGTTACGACCCCGTGTCCCGCCAATCCAATCTCGTGGTGGAAAGTTCCGACCCGAAAACGGAAGAGGAATTGCGCCAACTATTAATCGCCGAGATCAAAAAACAAGGGAAAGACCGGGGATACTTCTTCAAAAGCGTGACGGGCGGCTTCACCATGACCAACCGTCGGGGAGCGAATGCCTTCAACGTGACGCCCCTCGAAGTGTACGAGGTATATGCCGACGGTCGCCCCGACAAACTGGTGCGGGGAGTAGACCTCATCGGGACACCCCTCTCCATGTTCTCGAACATCATATACGCCGGTAAAGCACCCGAAATATTTACCGGGACGTGTGGCGCAGAATCGGGCGGCATACCGGTAACCGCCACCTCCCCGACCATTCTCGTACAGAAAGTAGAAATGCAGCGCAAAGCGAAAGCCTCCGACCTGCCCCCTATTCTGGAAAAACCATGAAAGTCCATAAGGTCTATAAGGTCCGTAAAGTCCGTAAAGTCCATAACACTGGAGTCCTTCGGACTATATTTATCAGCAGCAACGCTGCCGTAGGAGAAGCACCCCGCAAGGGTCAATGACCTTATGAACCTTACAGACCTTATAGACTTTATGAACTTTATAAACCTTATAAACTTTATGAACTTTAACCCTTGATATCATGAAAAGATTTATCCTCTACATATTATTTCTCTTCCTCATCGGAAGCCTGTCACCCGTTTCCGCCCAGACGGCCAAAGACGAGGTTATCATCCAAGCCATGCAGGACGAATTGCAGCGCAACATGGAGCAATTGAGCCTGCCCAAGGTGCAGAAGCCCTTCTTTATCTCGTACGCCACGGGAGTATCCCGCAACTTCGAGATCTCGGCTACCTTGGGTGCGGTTACACGCTCGACGGAAAAACCGGAACACATGGTCGGCTCGGTCAAACTACTACTGGGCGATTACAGGGAAAACAGTGACAGCCGCTACCTCGGCAGGCACACGAGGGTAATCCTGTCCATGGAACCGGATTACGACCTGCTTCGCCAAGATTACTGGCTCGCGACGGATAACGCCTACAAGAACGCCTCCCGCGAGTGGATCACGAAACGAAGTATGCAGAAAAGAAACGTCCAGTCCGGAGAAGAAACACAACTCCCCGATTTACAACAAATACAACCGCAAGAAAAAATCATCACCCCCCAAATCCCGTTTGTATTCAACCGGGAGCAATGGGAAGAAAACCTTCGGGAATTATCGGCAATCTTTGCCGACTACCCCGAATTGTACAATTCTTCCGTTCAACTGTCGGGCATGGACATGGAAGTCTACCTGACTACCTCCGAGGGAACGGTGGTAAAACAACCCGTGCGGGTGGTTACCCTTCGGGCTGAAGCCACAACCCGCACGGACGACGGGATGCAAATCAAGGACGCTTTCGGAATAACGGCACGCGTACCGAACGAATTGCCCGCGTTGGCGGAATTGAAAACCCGAATCGGGAATTTCGCAGAACAACTCGCGGCACTGAAAAAGGCGGAAACTATCGACCCGTATTACTGCGGTCCCGTGTTATTCGAAGGAAGTGCCGCCGCATCCATTTTGAGAGAGAATCTATTGAGTCAGGAAGGACTGTTCGCCTACCGGATGCCCCAAGATCCCAGAACAGCGTCCCAGAACAAGGTCAATTCCATAGCCCCCCGCATGGGACTAAAAATCATAGACAACCGCCTGACCGTTAAGAATTACAGCACGTTGAGCAAATACAACAACACCCCGTTACACGGAGCCTACGAGATAGATGCCGAAGGCGTGGTACCCCCTCAGGAAGTCACACTGGTTGAAAACGGGATACTGAAAAACCTGTTGAACGGCAGAGTTCCCACGCTCAACTGCGAGAACACCACCGGAAGTTCACGTTACATCGCTTCCGACCGGGAAATCGCGTACAAAACGGCACCGGGAACCATACACGTGTCGGCAAAAAACGCCGTGAAACCGGAAACACTGAAAAAGAACCTGTTGAAAATAGCCAAATCGGAAGGTCTGTCACACGCTTACATCGTGCGGAAAATAGCCGGAAACGCCACCCGTATCTACCGGGTGAATGTAAAAGACGGCAGCGAAACACTGGTACGCACGGGAGAAATCATGCCCATCACCTTGTCCCATTTAAGAAGATTAAACGCTATTTCCAACAAAGAAAATGTCAGCAACTATCTCTTGGACGGAGAAGTCATATCATCAATGATCTACCCGTCGGCACTGTTGCTGGAAGACATCGAGATCAAAAAGGCGGAAGTGAAGAAAGAAAGCGAGCCGGCACTCCGGTTCCCGTTGATATCGGGGCAAACGCGTGTAAACACTTTTTGCCCGGTTCATAAAGTTGAGCTTTCAGCTCCTAAAGTTTATAAAGTTCATAAAGTAACGGGCGTCCTCCGGACAAAGTTTACCGGCAGCTACGCTGCCGTAGAAAAAACGCCTCGCGGAGAGCCATCTACCTTATGAACCTTATAAACTTTATGAACTTTACAAACCTTTAACTCACAGGATTATCCACTTCAAATAATTCAACTAAATTTGCACCATATGCATACACCAATACCCTAATACACAAAACGATACAACAGACAGCTAAAAAGCCGCAAAGACAAAAGATATCGCATCCGGCGATATACCCGATTGACAGTTTTTGACCCAAAAGTTGTACATGTGTGAAACATTGAGAATAAAAGCAATCCTTGAAGGAGATCAACGAGCCTTCAAGGATCTGGTTGACGATTATAAAGTGATAATCGTCAACACCTGCTACGCTTTCGTTCACGACAAAGACGATGCCGAGGATCTGGCGCAGGAAGTATTTATCCAAGCCTACGAATCCCTCGACAAATTCCGGGGAGAATGTAAACTCTCCACGTGGCTGTACCGCATTGCCGTGAATAAAGCGATCAATTACAAGAAATCCGTCCGGTACAGGATGAAAAGAATACGTCTTGAAGGGGACAACCCGATATCCATTCCCTCGAAAGACGAATTGGCACAGGAAAAAATAGAAAAAGAAGAAATCATATCACATCTCCACCAAGCGATCAACAACCTGCCCGAAAGGCAACGCACCGCTCTGGTTTTAAATAAATATGAAGAACGCCCGTACAAAGAGGTCGCCGAAATCATGGGTATTTCCCTCGCTTCCGTCGAATCCCTCCTGTTCAGGGCAAAAAGCTATTTGGAAAAATATTTCAGTAACTATAAAAACGATTTGACATGACAACGGGTAACAAGAACAAGCTATTTTACTGGTTCAACATCATCTTCCTCATGATAAACACCTCCCTTGTGGTCTTCTTGTGGTCGAACACGAGCCAAGAGCAACCGACCGAGAACACGAGCCAAGAACTGAACATGGAGTTTTTAAGAGAGGAACTCGAACTGACCGACGAGCAATACGAGCAACTCATGGAAATGGATCGCCAAGTGCTCAAAAGACACGAAACCGTTCTGAAATTACTGTGCCAGAACCGCTACCGTCTTCTGCACGAACTCGCGAAACCCGAACCCTCCATGGAAGAACTGAACAACACGGCGAGGTCTGTCGGTTTCCTGCACCGGGCATTGAAGAAGCAAACCATCTATCATTTGCTGAACGTGAAGAAGATATGCACCCCGGAGCAATCCAAGAAGCTGAACAAAATCTTTATCGACATTTTAGAGATCGACAAACACTGCCCGGAGTGTAAAACCAAATGCAGCAAAAGCGAGAAAAAAGAAAAATGCCGTCGTTGCACGAAAACTTATCCCTATGACAATCAAGCCGAAGACCGACTCCGACAGCAAGAAAAAGATTCTTTACTATAAAAAAACGGGCATCTAACGCAAGTTATCCCGTACCCCGTTGTCAAATACACAAATACCTAAATCTCAAGCGTCATGAAGTGGGAAAATATAATTCAAGAAGATAGAATCAAATCCGTGTCACCCGATTTCACGGAACAAGTGATGAGCCGCCTTACCGGGTTACGCAAGTACGAGTTCCGATTCAGAAAACGTTACCTCGGGATGAGCATAGCGGCAGGCATCATTATGGGGATGATCATGCTCGGGCTGCAACACCACTTGGGGGAATCACGAGATCGTGACACGATGCTCAAAGAATGGATCGGTCAATACCATCTCGACGACATGAACCTTGAAAAAATGGACATCAATCTGTTTTAACGGAAACCTAATACCAACTTAACCTACAAATACAATTAACTATGAGTCTTTATCGTTTCATTTTTCTATGCTTGTGTATCTTCTTCACAAGCCAACTTCCTGTAACAGCGCAGGAAGCGGAAAAAAAGGTAATATTCGAGGGAACTATCCTCGATTCTAAAACCGGAGAAACCCTTCCGGTCGTGGTTATCCATATCAAAGAACTGAACATGTGGACGACTTCAAACCTCGAAGGCGCCTTCAGTTTCAAGAATATCAAACCGGGAACCTACACGGTTACCGCCTCGTGCCTCGGGTACAAGGATTACGAGATGAAAATGGTGCTCACGAAAGACGTGACCAATTACAAGCTCCGGCTGGAAGAAGTATCCCTCGCCATCTCGGAAGTGACGGTAACCGCCAAATCCGGCGGTAAACTGAACAGTTCCTACTCGATCAACAAAACGGCAATCGAGCACTTGCAAGCCACCAGTTTGACGGACATCATGCAATTGCTGCCGGGAGTATTGACCTTCAATCCCTCGCTGACAAAGATCAACCAGATCACCATCCGCGACTTGCCCCCTATCACCAACGGAACGGCTGTCCCGAACACGACCAACGCGCTGGGTACCGCCATTATCATCGACGGGGCGCAACTGACCAACGACGTAAATATGCAAACCCGATCGTCGGACAACAACGCGTTCTCCACGAGCAGCGAAGGGGGTATCGATACCCGCCAGATCCCGATCAACAATGTCGAATCGATAGAAGTCATCAGCGGTGTAGCCTCCGCCGAATACGGCGATTTGACTTCCGGAGCCGTTATCGTGAGGACGAAAGCGGGACGGGCACCCCTTGAAGTCGGTTTCAAAACCGACCCGAACATCAAGCAGGTGAGCGCCACGAAAGGATTCGCCCTCGGCGGCAACAAAGGATTTTTCAACGCTAACATGGACTATTCCTACTCCAACAAAGACAACCGTTCCCCCTCCACCACGTTCAACCGGATCACGCTGGGGTTAGGCTATTCCAACACGTTCAACAAAGAACGGACACCCCTCAGCTTCAACGCCAAATTCAACGGTCACATGACTCTCGACAAGCAAAAAGAAGATCCCGACATGAAACAGGAAAGACTGTACAAGGCGGAAGACAAACAAGCGAGCCTCAACCTGTACGGGAACTGGATGTTGAACAAATCATGGATCACGAACTTGAAATACACGGTAGCCGGATCATACGGGAAACAATACAACTACGAGAAAAAATGGAATTCAGGAAGCATGCAACCCACGACATCCGCCACCGAATCGGGACCCAACGTGGGGACATTCCTGCCTGCACAATACTTCAGCACCTTCTGGGTGGAAGGAAAACCCTACACGGCACAGGCGAAATTGGTTGCCAACCTGTCCGGTAAATACGGTGCCGTCTACAACAGTGCCCTCGTCGGAGCCGAATGGAGAGTAAAGGGAAACAACGGTGACGGCAAACAATACGGGCAATATCAACCCGCATCCGGACTGCGCCCCCGTTCATTTAAAGACATTCCCGCCATCCACGAGTATTCGTTCTTCGCGGAGAACAAGCTGACCATTCCCTTGAGCAAACAACAATCTTTCGAACTCTCCACCGGGGTCCGCCTGTCGAACATCAGCACGGACGCCGCGGATTACGACGTAATGGTCGATCCCCGTTTCAACGGACGACTGGTACTCTACGACCAGAAATGGAAAAAGAGCGGTTTGCAGCACCTCAGTATCCGAGGCGGCTGGGGTATCCAACACAAGATGCCGACCATGTACTACCTCTACCCCGACCCGAGATACACCGACAGAATCGCGTTCCAATACATAAACGGCGACACGACACTGGCAGTGTATCACACTCAGGTCACCCCGACCGATAATCCCGATCTGAAAACCCCGATCAGCCGGAACACGGAATTTGGCGTGGATGTCAACCTTTTCGGCATCAGGGCAAGCATGGTATACTACCGCGAGAACTTGAAAGACGCTTTCAGCACCAGCAAACAAGTGATCCCGTTCCACTGGACACGCTTCAAGAATCTCGACATCGTAACCAAACCGGAATACATCAACGGTGAAATCGTCTATGACGGCGGAAAAACCGTCGAGTCCTATCAAGACTCCATATTCATTTCCTACGACAGTCCCAGCAACGGGAACCGCATCAAGAAATGGGGAATCGAGTACACGCTTGACTTCGGTATGATTCCCGCCATCCGTACCTCGCTGATTGCCAACGGAGCCTACCGCTACGAAAAAAGAACAGACCAGAGTCCGCTGATGCGCGATAAATCCACCACCTACTACGACTACGCCGGAATCTACGCGGGCACGGACAACGGGGTGGATAACGGAAGGATAGCACAACGCTTCAATACCAATTTACAGATTATCACGCACATACCCAAGTTACGTTTCATCGTGAGCCTCACCATGCAATGCGTGTGGGTAGACAACAGTAAACGTACCTTCAGTTACAACGGGAAAAACATGATTTACATGAAAGACGAAGCCGGCAACATCGTCCCCGGTAACCCGAACAAGGATTCGCAACATTACAAGTACATCAACCCGACCCATTACATGGATTTGGCGGGTAATATCCGCGAGTTCACGGACGAACACGCCAAGATGCCCGAATTTCAGAACCTAATCCTCAGCTCCAAGCCGAAATACTTGTTGCAGGATAACTTAGACCCCTATTTCATGATGAATTTGCACTTGACGAAAGAAATCGGGAAACACACCACGTTCTCGTTCTACGTGAACAACTTGACGAACTCATCCCCGAAACGTTATTACCGTTCCACGGGACAATACCAGAGAATGAACTCCGACATCAGCTTCGGCGCAGAACTCAAGTTAAAATTCTAAACTCCGAATACCATGAAAAAATACATATACTCCCTTCTGGCACTGTTCTTCATGACAGGCTGCCTTAAAGACGAAAAGATACACACGAGTCTACAACTTAGTCTGGACTTCCCGGAAGAATTTGCCGACATGGACAGGACTCCTATCGTGGTGACTTTACGAAACACGTCGAACGGCGTGCAATACAAGAGCAATTGCGACGCGAACGGTATCGCCTCGTTTAGCGCGGAATACGGTTTCTACGAAGCGAGTTTCCAACACAAACACATTGATAATGAAAGTGGAGTCATCCACATTTTCAACGGGCGTTTCGAGAATATCGTTCTTTCACAAGAAATGGAATCCAAAAACGCCACTCCTTACCCGATGGAGATCATTGCGGCAACTTCTGCCCAATTGATTATCAAAGAATTTTATCACTACGGATGCATCGGCAACGACGGGAAGAATTACACGTATGACACGTACCTGTGCATCTACAACAATTCGAACCAAGTGGCTTACCTCGACAGCATCTGTATCGGAATGGTTACCCCGATGGTAAGCAACTCCCCGAGCAGATTCATGGTAAACGGCAGCCTGCCCGATTTCTTACCCTTGGACCAAATGGCTTGGCAATTCCCCGGAACCGGCAAGGATTATCCCCTGCAACCCGGCGAAGAATGTGTCGTCGCTTACTCGGCAATCAATCATAAAGCCCTTCATCCCAATTCCATCGACCTGTCGAAAGCAGACTACGCCTTCTGGACAGAAGAATTTGACATGAGTTCCAGCCAAGTACAAAAACCCGCCATCGGGGTAAAACACATGGAGTGCATTTGGAGAACAAAGAATACGACTAAAGCATTCCCAATCGCCAATACCGCCAAAGCCATGATATTGTTCCGCATAGAAGGACAAAGTGCCGCGGCATACGTGGCAAATCCTGATAATATCACGAAAGCCCCGGATCAACCGACCGGATTGGACTATCTGAAAGTGCCGCAAGAATGGGTACTTGACGGCATCGAATGCGTTACCAGCGCGGAAAGAAACAACAAACGCATACCGACCAGCGTGGACGCCGGCTTCTTCTTTATCGACGGCGGGGCTGCCGGATGCGGATTGGCTGCCATCCGGAAAGTGGAAGAAATCGCGGACGGAAGAATAGTCTATCAAGACACCAATAATTCTTCCTTGGATTTGGAATCCGGAACACCGACATGGAAAAACAGATAAGGTCATAACCCTAAAACGCAAGCATTATGAAATTCAATAAAATATATACCTTAGGTTTAAGCCTTCTCTTAGGCAGCACACTATCGCTCTCTGCCCAGAAAGAGGATAAAAACATCTACAACATGGAGCGTTTGAAAGCTGACAATCCATGGATTAGCTCGTACAATGCCGCCGGATTGACATTCAACCGATTCTCAGACTTCTCGTTAGCCGAAATCGGTTTTCAATACGACAAAGGGGATTTCAGAAACGTGATAGACCCGACGTCAGCCTTCGGCACGAAAATATTGGCAGAATCTTACCGGAAAATCGACAAAGTCTACTTTTACGGGAAATTCGCTTTCGATTATATTCATCGGCAAAACAAATCGTGGTCGAGCGTACTCGATCCCTACGCGACCCCGTTCTTTCTTGCCGACTCCGTACCGGGACGCCAGACTCTCGAATCTTATATTCTGGACGCGGGAGTGGGAACCACGTTTGGCGAACATTGGGCTGTAGGCGGATACGTTCATTATCAAGTAGCTTCCAACTCCAAGAAAAAAGACGTGCGCAACACCAACACGTACATGGAATTTGAAATCTATCCCGGTGTCATGTATAAATCGAAATACTTCAACTTGGGAGCCAACTTCCTCTACCAACGCTCGACAGAGAAAGTGACTAACAAACTTTTCGGGGAAGGCATCAATCACGAAGTATTCTACTTCGAAGGCATGTGGTTCTACACCTCTGTCACCACGACAAACAACTACTCGGAAGACCGTAACTACACGACCAACATTTACGGGGGCGCAGCCCAAGTCGAACTGGCAACCGGGAAAGTGAGATTCTTGAACCAATTCACGGGGAAGAAAGCCGACCAAACCATCTGGATCAATCATGTACAGGGACAAAGAGGCGGACAAATGGAAAGAACCACTTACTCGTACAACGGACACCTCGATATTGACGGGGATAAATTCCACCACGTGATCAAAGGAGAAGCCCATTTCAACGAAACGCAAGGCTTTGAAAATATGCAGAAATCCGAAATCGTGGACGGGTACACCACTTGGACTCAATACGGGAAGAAAAACAAAAACACGCAAGACGCCACCACTTACGACGTGAGCTACACGCTCTACCGGGATCGGGCGATGCTCGATAACTCGTGGAACGCCAGTGCGGGAGTAAAAGGTTTCAACGTGGAAAACACATACCGCCTTTACCCCGTGGAATATTCCCAGAAATGGGAAAACACGGAAGTGTACGCCGCCTTCAACAAGAACTTCCAATTCAAGAAAGGGATGTTCGACTGCGGTATCGGACTTGCCTACACGACGGGCGACGGCACGATGCTGAAAGTAAAGAGCGTGTCGGACGAAATCACGGGAGAAGACCTTTACAAACAGCGCACCGACCTGCTGCAACGTGAATTTGATTACATCACGGCAGACAAATTCACGGGACAACTGAAAGCCCGCTATACCTACTTCCTGAACAAAGAAAAAGGCATGAACCTCTACGCGGACGCCCATGCCACGTGGAAGAGGGCATTAAGCGGCAGTTTCAAGGACGACGACCGGACAGCGGTCAAAATAATGTTGGGATTTTCATTCTAATAATATAAAACTAAAGAAAAGTCATGAGCAAAATTAAAAAGAATTTATGGAGGCATGTATTACAAATAGGTGTGATTGCCCTCATTGTCGGATTTATCGTGAAAGTATTTTTCGGGGGGAAGCCGGCGGATGTTGAAGCTTACTGCCCGCTAGGCGGACTGGAATCTCTCGCCACCTTCCTGAATTCAAGCACTCTCGCCTGTAGTATGTCTATCGTGCAAATCATGATAGGTATCGTATTGGCTGTCGGAGTCATTCTATTCAGCAAACTGTTTTGCGGGTACGTGTGTCCCCTCGGCACCATCACGGAATGGCTGGGCGTACTGCGCAAGAAAATGAAGATTAAATACGAGATACCCATGGGTTCGGTAGCGGACAAAGTACTGCGGGTATTCAAGTATATCATCCTCTTCTGGATATTCTACATGACTATCACCACAAGCGAACTCTTCTGCAAGAACTTCGACCCCTACTATGCCATGGCAACCGGATTCAGGGGAGAAATCACGGCTTGGATGACCGTTATCTCCATGCTCCTGCTCTTCCTCGGCAGCCTGTTTATCAATATGTTCTGGTGTAAATACATTTGCCCGCTGGGAGCGTTGAGCAATATTTTCAAATTTACCCTCACCTTCGCCGTGTTGGTCGTACTTTCCCTTATCGCCGGGGCTATCGGGTTATCCATGCCGTGGGTATGGTTGCTGGGAGTTGCCTGCGTGATATGCTACATCTACGAGATCGTGTACTACGAGAGCAAGGTATTCCCCTTGTTGCGCATCACGAAAGACGAAACGACGTGTACCAATTGCGGCGCTTGCAGCCGGAAATGCCCGCAACAAATTGACGTGAAGAATATGAAAGTGGTCAAACACGTGGATTGCACCCTGTGCGGGGAATGTATCGCTTCCTGCCCGGAGAAATCACTGAATATCAATCGCCGTTCCGGCTTGCGCTGGGTTCCGGCAATTCTGGTTGTCGTCTTGTTCTTCCTCGCCTTGTGGATGTCCCAACATTGGGAATTACCGACCATCGACGAGCGTTGGGGAGATGAAGCAAAAATCGAACGCCTCGAATCCTTCGAACGGGACGGAATGCGCACGGTGAAATGTTTCGGAAGTTCGAAAGCATTCGCGAACAAGATGCGCACCGTGCCGGGAGTTTACGGGGTAACCACATACGTGAACCGCTTCGCCGTCGTGATTCATTACGACCCGACCGAAACCACGAAAGAGAAAGTCGAGGAAAGCATGTTCACCCCGACAAAACGCAAACTGAACACGCCCCCGGCAAACGTGCAGCAATTGAAAGTTGTCACCATGGAAGTGGATAAACTTTTCGACCGGATGGATATAACTTTCTTAGGCAACATCATCAAAGAAAAAGAAGGATTCTACGGTATCGTATCCGAATACGGCTGTCCGGTGAAAGTGATATTGTACATGGACGTGAACAAACCCGTTGATAAAAAAGAACTGCAAGGAATCGTGGAAACCCGCAAATTCGAAATGCCGATTCACGGGGGCGGGGTCAAAGAAATCACTTGTAACTACGAGTTGACTAGCGTATCCGATCAAGTAGACACGATAGGACGCCAAGAATTTTTGGATTACATGTTCCCAAAAACATCTTCCGCGTTCAAAGGCAACAAGGATAAATATGACGCGAACGTCGCCACCGCCGTTTACGAAATGGACTACCCCGGCATCGACAAACCGTTGATTCAACGGCAACTCCCTTACTTGGGCAGCTTCCTTTCCAACAACCCCGGTATCCTTGCTTACGAAACAGCACTCCGCGGCGATATGTCCGTCATCCGGATTACCTACGTGAAAGATGTCCTTGACGACGAAAAGATATGGGAATATCTCCAATCTCCCCAATGGACAATTCACTTTAAAGACGGCACCGTGAAAGATATGGATCCTACCCTCAGTTTCAAACAACAGGGAAAGACCGTAGAATGATTCTGTGATTGTCGATTAAATAGAGGTGTGTCAAAACACACCTCCTATTACATTTTTCTCAAACCATTAAAATTATCACCATGTCACCAATACGTCAGATTAAAAGTCTGTTACTCGTCTTATGCCTTGCCTTCCCCACTCTTTCGTTCGCGGACGAGGGGATGTGGCTCGTGCAACTCATGGCACAGACCAACTACAAGGCAATGAAATCCCACGGGCTGAAACTGAAAGCCTCGCAGATATACAACGAGGAACAACCCTCGATAAAAGACGCCATCGTTGCCATCGACTACGGCACCTGCACGGGAAGCATGATCTCCCGACAGGGACTGATGATTACCAATCATCATTGCGCCTACAACGATATTCAAAAACTAAGTTCCCTCGAACACGATTACCTGCGGAACGGTTTTTGGGCAAAGAGCCAATCGGAAGAAATCCCCCTGCCCGGCAAAGTGGTTTTATTCCTCGACCGGGTGATTGACGTCACTGACGAGTACCGGGAAGAACTGAAAAAACACGCGCCAGAAAGAGAATACCCCATCTATTCCATGCGAAAAGTAAACTTCATGCTTGAGAAACGTTATGCCAAAGAAGGCTACGAGGTATCCTGCAATGCGATCATGAAAGGCGATAAATATTACCTCTACTTCTACCGCATATTCAAAGATGTACGTCTGGTATTCGCTCCCCCCACGTGCTTCGGGGCTTTCGGGAAAGACACGGACAACTGGACATGGCCCCAGCACAAGGGTGATTTCACCATGTACCGCGTGTACGGGGACAAAGACGGCAACCCGGCAGAGTATTCCCCGGCAAACACCCCCATCACCCCCCGTTATGTACTGCCCGTATCCATGAAAGGAGTGAAAGAAGGGGATTACGCCATGATCATGGGATACCCGTACACCACCTCCCGCTACACGCCCTCGTGGGGAGTTAGCGAAAAAATCGGACGTTCCAATCCCGCCATGATTAAGGTAAGAACCAAAAAACTCGACATCCTTAACGAGGCGATGAACGCCGATCCGGAAGTCAATATCAAGTACGCCTACAAAGCATTCTCCATCAGCAACCCGTGGAAATTCACCATCGGGGAAAGCGAATACGTGAAACGCTACCAAGTGGCAGCCTTGAAAGCGGAAGAGGAACAACGCCTTGACCGCTGGATTAAAGCCGATCCCGACCGTCTGGCACGCTACGGCAACCTGCTGGAAGAACTGAAAAACACGTACGACATCACCGCCCCCTACATCTCGTCGGACGTCTACTACAAGGAAGCCATTGTCAACGGTGCCGACATCATGCGTCTTGCTATGCGGGTACGGGGGTTGGAGTCTTCCATGCTCCGGGAGAAGGTCACCACACTCGACCCGAAAAGCACACAATGCGACGGTTTCCGGGATTACTGCGAGAAATACTTCAAAGACTACGACGAGGCGACGGACAAAAAAGTATTTGCCGCCCTCTTCCCGCTCTACGTGAAGAACGTGAACCCGGAACATTTACCCGCGGAAGTCACGAACCTCGTGCGGGAATACAACGGCGACTACACCCGGCTGACGGATTCACTTTACGCCCGCTCTTTCTTGGCAAACCAAGAGCGCCTGTACGCGGCATTGGAGAACTTCAATCTCGAACTGCTGGCAAACGATCCGGTGTACTCGCTCTCCCGAATCACGCGGGAAACGAATCAAAATCTACGGGACGGCATCCGAGACAACGAGAAAAAAAATGCTTACTTACGCACACTCTACACGAGAGCCCTGCTCGAAATGAACCGGGATAAAACTCTTCCCCCGGATGCCAACTCGACCATGCGCATCACGTACGGCAACATCGGCGGCTATTCGCCCAAAGACGGAGTCACCTATTCTTACCGTGCCTCTATCGACGGCTACAATGAAAAATACGTGAAAGACGATCCGGAATTTGACCTGACACCCGAAGCCTTGGCAGCCATCCGCACGGGGAATTGGGGACGTTACGCCGATAAAGACGGCAAACTATACACGAGTTTCGCCTGCAACTTGGACATCACGGGAGGCAACTCCGGCAGCCCCGTCCTGAACGCGAAAGGCGAAATCATCGGTCTTGCCTACGACGGCAATTGGGAATCCATGGCAGGCGACCTGTATTTTCATCCCGACTACAATAAAAGTATCTGCGTGGATATCCGCTTCGTTCTCTGGATTTTAGACAATTATGCCGGGGCAACAAATATACTGAAAGAAATTTCCATTGTTGAATAATAAAAAATTACTATATTTGTATTTGTCAAGGAGTGAGTAATCTTGATACGAAAAGCACACTACGATTATTTAATGTTTTTAATCAATCGGTCACTGAAGCACGCACCAAAAAAAGTGATCTTAGTTTGATTCCTTGACATAGCGACCTCGCGACGAGGTCGCTTTCTTTTTACCTGATATGCAAAGAGCGGCTGTCCGCACGGATAGCCGCTCAATTTGCCTATTATAGAAAACTATTATTTGTATTGCTTTTTTGCGACCTCAGCCATAGACATCAAACTTTCATAGTGTACTCTATCATCACGATTAGCAGAAGCTAATTTACCCTTCAATAAAGCAACTACCCGATTCAACATCGCTTGATTGTAAGCAAAAATGTCATCAATTGCATCAATTTTCACATTTCCTTGGAAAGGATCAGCGCTTTGTCCGAACTGAACGGGCAACAACTCCCGGGCTACCGTTCCCGCTCCATGCTCTTGTTCCATTTCCTGCAACTCACCATACACCTCATCCATGAAACCTTTAGAGAATAAATTGTACACGCTCATCTCCTCCAAAGAAGGATTCAAACTTTGAATAGATTGCGCCCCTCTTAAATAGTCACCATAAGTCTTACCTAATTTGGCAAAAATGTTCTTTTGTAACAATCTTTCCTCACGAGTCAACTTCTTACCTTGTATGGTAGAAGCGAAAACTCCGGCATACAAATCATCGTAATAATCGCCAATCGTGTAAGAATTCTTGTCTTGTGAAACATGAGAAGAGAGAACAACCATCGCACCCTTAGCCTCAATTGCCTTGCTTACGGCAGCGATAATCTTTGCAGACGGGTACACTGCCAACCCTGTTTGATTAATCAAATCCGGGCGATCAATCCACGAGCAGTTTCTCAACTCTTTCAACACCCATGCCAACGACTCTTTTTGTTTCGCGCGTGCTACCGATTTCACGGCTTCACCGGCAGTTCCGTCTTTTACTTGTGACAAGTAAACACCACCTACCTGATACAACGCGTTCAACAGGTAACGCATATATTGCGTCTGGATATTCTGATAAAGTTCCATCCGGTGAGAGAAATCCACGTCATCGGTAATCCACTCGTTCAAATGGCTCAAAATATACTTCAAGTTCTTTATACCGTAAGTCCCTGCCTTTATCGGGTCATCACCCAAATCTTCTTCCAATGCGCTCGGGTCAATACGAAGTCTTAATTGCTGACGACCGTAACGATAGAAAGGATCTCCGGCTTTCTCATCAATCCATTTCTCGGCAATCTTAGATTCTTCCCACATATCCTTAGCTTCAGGAATCGGAGAATACAACCATTTAATCACGTAATAATCGTACACACCAAGATCGGGAGGAGTCAATTTCACCCCTTTATCTTCGGGTTGCGCTACATAATTGAAACGAGCGTAGTCCATGATAGAAGGAGTTGTCCCGTATTTTTGAGTGAAAGAAGCGGAACGCAACGAGTCCACGGGAATAGCTGCAGAGGCTGACATATTATGCAACAATCCCAAGGTATGACCAATCTCGTGAGCGATAACATACACGAGCGATTCCTCCATAACATCCTTCGGCATCTTAACGGCACGCACGCGAGGGTCTACTTGTGCTGTCTGCACGAAACGCCAGTTATTAATCAACTGGATAACATTATTGTAAACAATCACGGAAGCGTTAATAATCTCCCCGGTAGTCGGGTCTACCCAAGACGGTCCCATGGCATTAGCCTCCGCATTCGGGCAGTAACGGATACAAGAGTATTTCAAGTTATCCGGGTCAAAGTTCGGGTCGTCTTTCGGGAAATCTTTCGCTACCATCACGTTCTTGAAACCGATTTTCTCGAAAGCCTTGTTCCAAGTCAAAACAGCCTCTTTAATCGGGCCTCTCCACTCGTCCGGGAAAGCGTCATCCACGTACCATACAATCGGCTTCACGGGTTCTACAAGCTCTCCGCGTTTCCACGCTTCCATGTCTTTCGGTTCCACTCTCCAGCGGTTAGCCAAAATATAGGTATCGAAACCATCCTTTTCCTGAGAGATTTTCCGGATAGGGAACTGCATTCTATCGCTTGCCGAGTTCAACGAATAGAAAATCCCGACACGGGAATCCTGCGGGCGGGGACGCATTTTAGCTTCCGGCAACAAAAGGAAAGTGATCACGGAACGGGAGGATACCTGTCCTAAATTGATAGAACCGAACAAGGTCGAAATTTTGGCCTCCACCGGTTGGGCAACTTCTACCGAAGCGTTATCTTCGAACGCTTTTACACCTTCAAAAGTAAATTTACTTGAAACCGGTGAAGAAGTGATTCCCCCGGCACTCACTTTCGGGGCAAGCGCCTTGTTATCTTTTATAAAGGCAGTCACGTCAATCACCACTGCCGAACTATCCGCGTTATACGAGTGAATAGCGAATGATTGCGACGGGATGTCGATATAATTTTTCTCCATGGCTTTCTTCACCCATTCTTTGTCCTCTCCCATCGTGGCTGCCAAGTTAGGCTTGTTGAACACGATAGAAGAATCTTTCTTCACCACGCGGTAAAGGATAGGGTCATTGTATTTATACCCCACGTTAAGCATCAAAGGCTCAGAGGTTGCAGACAAAGTTCCACCAACCAATATCTCACGTCCCATGTATTTTACCGGGTACTCCAAGTAAACCTTCTGTCCCACCTTGTGGATGGTCAAGAAATCACCTTTAGCGGTAACGATACCCGGGGTTTTAACCAATTTCTCGTATTTACTTTTCTTTTTAGCGGGTGCTTTCACCTCTTCGGTTTCCGCTTTTTTCTTTTTTTTCTTGAACAGCTCTCCCGCATAACTCTCTCCCGCGGAGGGAACGAGCAAAGCTGACAATAATAAAAATGCAAATAAACTTTTCATTTTTAATAATTTAAAATTAAACATTATGATTACATAAAACACGAAATTTCATATTTCGATTCGCTTATACTTACCCATGGTATTCGCTTTGAACACCTGTTTGAACAACGATACATCACGAGGGGAGGCAAACCACGCCGAACGCAAATAACCGTCGGGATTCACGAAAATATAACGCGGTAAAGTTTCAACCACGTAATCCTTCGGGAAAGAACTTTTCGACGTGTCGCAAAACAAATTCACCATCCATCCCGTTTGCTCCTTCTCCTTCAACGTCTTTTTCCACTTATCGAGGTCTTTCTCTTTTCCCATGGCGATATTCACGTACACGATGCCACTCTCACCCCATCTGTCATACACCTGCTTCGCCCCGGCAAACACATCCAATTCATTTGCCCCGTCCGCGCTATCCAACGACCACACGCAAATAAACACGTATTTCTCCTCCTGTGCCCGCAGGCTGAACATTTCGCCTTTATCATCCGGCAACGCGATATCCGGGGGAATCACATCCTCTCCAACAGGCATGTATATCTTTTCCAATTCATTCACCCGCGCCACTGTCGCCGGGGTTTTCGAACAACAGCGGAAGGCTTCGAACACGCCCCCCATATCCTTACCGATACCATTCACGCGCAAATCCCTCTCCAACAATCCCAACGCGTAAACGTTACGCACCTTTTCGCTTTTGATGCCGTACAGGCAATCCTTGATACGCAAATAAGCGTTGGTGAATTTATTCAACCGGAAATACCAATCCAACACGTAGTTCAAATCCTCTTCCGACAACAACTCCATCTCCGGAACATCCGCATCGGTACTCAATTGATACGGGCGTAATTGCTTCAATACCGAGGGAGTCCCTCTGTAGGCTTTCCAGAAACGGTAAATATTTTCCCTCTGGTAGGTATGCCACAGCAAGGTAGCTATCTTTCTTTCCTTGAGATCGGCTATACCGCCCACCAATTCTGCTGCCCGGGCATCCAGACTTTTCAATTCCTGCGCATAATCCTCTATGGAGAGAGCGTCACAATCCTTTTCATAGACTCCCTTTATTTCCGGGTAGGACGTTTGAGCCGACAATTCTCCTAACAACAGCGTGAAACACGCCACGACACAACATACAACGTTCTTCATATCTACTACTTTAACAACTCCGACAACTTATCCCGTAAAGCCTCCCCCATCAAAGACTTCGCGACAATCGCGCCATCTTTATCCAACACCACGATAAAAGGAATACTCTTTATATCCAACTCCTTGCATATACCCGCCTTTCTATCAAAACCATGGAGGTTACGCACGCTTAACCACGGCAATTGCTCCTCTTCATCCGCCCGCACCCAAGCCTTCGGCGAATTATCCAACGACACGCTCACGAACTTCACCCCTTTGCCTTCCAGCTCCTTGTACAACGCTTTCAGATGCTGGAGCTCCTTCCGGCAAGGTCCGCACCAAGATGCCCAAAAATCAACCACGCTCACGCTTCCGCTCCACTCCTTCAACATCAACGTATCTCCCTCTATCGAACACACTTCTATTTCGGGAAATTTCCTTCCGACAGCACTTCTCTCCGCGCGCTCCAACTTCCTTTGCAATACCTTTCCTATCTCCAATTGCCTTACCCTTTCGGACAACAACCCGTACATTTTAATTCCCTTCTCGTACTCGTCGCCCATCTCCTTCGTCGCGATAAAAGCAGAGGCTATATTATCCGGATGCTCCGCTATAAAAGCACAGGTCCGCTCGAATCGCACCTCGCTCAAATTCCTCTTTTCATGTTCATTATCTACACCTTCACGAATAAAAGCATCATGCTTCTTCAAGCACTCTTGTGCCGGCGAGCCTTTCAAAGCTTTCAAGCTAGCCCCTCTCTCCCCGGTGAACTCGGCAACCAACTCCCGACCGTCCAGCACGACCACCTTCTTCACGTCGTTCACTTGTAAAACATAGCATCCCGGTTCCGCCAACTCTCCTTTCATGTTGAATTCGTAATTCTCCAGCTCGGCAGAAGCCAAAACCCGCGAATCGGCATCATTCGACCGGATGAACACCGTCCCGTATTTCATGCCGGGCACACGTCCCTTCATGGTAAAACGGTATCCTTCAGGCTCACCGCATCCCCACACGCACCCCAACAATATATACATTATTATTAACTTCATAACCCTTTATCAATTACCTCTTTATGATTTCATATATATCCGGCAAATACTCGTCCATAAAAACGGAACCGAAAAATTCCGCTCCCGGGGCGATATGCCAAGCGTCCCGCAAAGTGCCGTTATCATTCACGAATATATAACGGGGAGTTAGCAACACGCGATAATCCCGCGCAAACGCCTCGTGATCCGCGTCACAGAAAAGGGAAACCACGTCACCTCCATTCTGCTTCTTCACTTGCTTTTCCCAAGCGTCCCGCTCCCCGGCTTTCCCCAAGCACACGCGGACGTACGCGAAGCGGTCGGTATTTTTGTATTGTGCGGGCAATGCCATGAAACGAGTCGACGCCTCCTTATCTTCCGGAGAGAAAACACCGACAAACACGTGTTTACCCTTAAAATCCGAAAGCTTCACGGTTTTCCCCTCTGAATTCTTCAACGCGAAATCGGGTGCTTCACCTCCCCTTCGAAGCGGGCGATACTGCTTTTCCAGCGCCTCCACCTCTTTTATCGTTTCCGGGGTTTTGGAACACCAGCGCACGTCATCGCATATATCTGCCACCTGCTGCCCGTAACCTTCCCGTTGGAAAGCCTCTCTCAAAAAAGGCAACACGTAAGCATTACGCACTTTTTCGCTCTTCACGTTGAACAACACGTAGGAATAGCGGTTCATATTAACACCCACCACATCATACACCACCACGTAATGATTGATTAACTCCGCCATCAGCTCGCTCGGCAACAATTCCAACTCCGGGCTATCCAACTCAAAACCCGGACACACCCGTCCCAACATGTCATACACGCTATCCCGATGCACTCGTGAGGCTCTCCGCATAAACTTTTCCGTGTGCATGAAAACCTCTTTAATTTCTCTTATTCTGACAGCATCCTCATTCACCCCCGGGAAAGATTCCTGCAATTTCACTACCTGTTCATGAGCCCTATTCAAAGCACCCTCGAAATCGACAATGTCACGCACCTCGCCCGCTTGCCGGTAACTCTTCTCTATTCCGGCAAACAATTTCTCCTCTTTCTGGGCAAAGAGCGCCAGAGGCTGCAACCAAACGGCAACAAACAACAAACAATAAATACACGTTTTCATCTTTTCCTATTCTTGTAGTAACTCCATGATTCTATTCTTCAGATTCCCTCTCCTCAAATTGCGGTCAACAATATGCCCGTCCTTCACCAGCAAGATATACGGAATCGCGTTAAACTGCAAATGCTCGCGAATCCCCAATCCTTTCTTAAAACCATATTTATTCCGGACGCTCCTCCAAGGAATCTGCTCCTCCCGGTTTACTTTTACCCACGCCGCAAAATTATCATCCATAGAGATACTAATCATATTTACCCCGAGTTTATGCACTTCCGGGTACATCTCCTTCAAGTAAACCATCTCGTTACGACACGGTCCGCACCACGACGCCCAGAAATCAATCACCCATATCCCCCGCAAATTCTCCACCATCTCCGGGCTTCCGTCTTCCGTTTCCACCTCTATGGCGGGGATTTTTTGGCCTTTAGCAACGGTAGTAAACACTTGAATCACATCATGCAATCGCTTCCCTAAAGCGGTTTGCTGCATCTCCGGCGAAAGCAACGCATACATCTCCATTCCCCGCTCGTAATCCCCCTTCACCGTTTCCTTCATCATCAGCAACGCTTGCTGCACCGAAAAAATACTATTAGGATAAGTTTGAATAAAATCTCGAACAGCATAGTACTTCAAGTTCTTTCTACCCCAGTACTCGGTAGTTGCCCGCTCCAGCTGTTCCTTATCCTCCGGGCGTTTTTGCGCGTCCCAGTACGCTTGGAGAACCCGGTTAAGCCGGGGCTTGTGTTTTTCATCCATCCACGTGTCAAACACCTGCTCCATCTCCATCACCGCCCCTCCCGTCTGCTTCACTGTATGGGTCATCACGTTACACTTCACGCTGGATTCACCCTCGTCCAACAGTAAAATATACTCCACGTGATTGATTTTCAAAATATATTCTCCCGGTTCCGGCAAATTCCCTTGGAGCGAAAATTTACCTTGGTCTATCTCGGAAGAACATAATATATTCCGGGCGGAATCGGCACTCACTAGAAGTGCCGTTCCGTATTTACATCCCTCTATCTCACCTGTCAACCTCGTACGGTAAGTGCCGTTTCCGACACACCCCGCCCAAAATAATATCATTCCAAAAATGAGGATATACCTTATCATTTCTTCTGACGTTTTCCTAATGTTTCCTGCAAATCAGTTATCATCTTCTTCATCAGGTCATATTTCTGCAAGCAATTCGGGTACTCCTCATATTTCTCTTGAAATGCCTCGTCGTCACCTTTCAACACTTCTCTCGCGTAATCTTCGAGGTCCGCAAGCTGCGACGGGGCTACCCATTTACCTCGAGCACCTGCCGTATATCCTTTCTCCTTATTACGATTCAAGAAACCAAATACTTCCCAATGTTGGTCCCATGAAGAATTCTTGTTAGAAGCCGATAACTCTTTTCCATACAACAATACCTCATCACCATTCTGAGTTCCTAACGAGCAATTGTAAAATGCAGTCAAAATTTCAGATTCCGTTTCCATCAAATAAGCTGCATATTCCACAGCCAATATAGAAGCCCCAAAAGCTTTTTTATCATTTTCAGACATTTCTTTCCACTTTACACAAGTAGTTTTACGAGCTTTATACGAATCAAAATATACAGTTTCTCTACTCCCTTTAAGTTGCAATGAATTGGTCAATAAATAGCTGCGTGGAGCCATATAGTTTAATAATTCCGGCATAACATAGTCCCGCAGAAACTCCATCCCTGCCTTGATTTGCTCGCGGTCCTCGAGCAAATCATACTGGTAATTCGTGGTAACAGAAACATGATAATTAACACCCAATAGTTCATAACGATACACCACCTCTCCGTCTTCCTTCTTTCCCACCGGAATCCGGGCTATCGTATCGTTATAATAAATAGGAATCCCGTAATCACGATAAATCTCGTAAGCCAAATGGTCGACTTCATCATCCGAATCTTCCAACACCAACCAATTGGTTTCTCCCGTGGGTGATAAATTCTCATCATCATCGTTACATGCAGCAAAACACAATGCGATGCTCAACAATATAAATAATGTCGTATTTTTCATAACCTAAACTAATTTTTCTTACTTAATTCATCTTCCCTCTCGGGGCGTTTCTCGTTTTCAACCATATTTTCGTTCAAGCGATGTTCGTCATCTGGAAGAGGCATCACCCAACCGGCATCCTCTCCATAAACACCCAATATATATTTAGAATCAACGACAGGTGCTTCACCCCCTCCGCTATGCCAAATATGCGTGATAGACGTTTTCTGCGGACATACACTATTCACCGCATACCGCCGCAAATCAAACCAACGGAAACCCTCGAAATTAAATTCCAACCTACGTTCCGCACGAATCGCACGCATCAATTTCTCTCCGCTATGCCGTGTCATATCCACCTGCGCCGTAAGTCTGTTACCCCGCAACTCCAATAACAATCGGTTCGCCTCATCTTCCTTACCTATCGCGGCTAACGCCTCTGCCATATTCAAATAAACTTCTGCCAATCGAAGGGTGAAACAGTCAGAAACACTTCCACTTGCCCATGTTGGCCCCGACTTAGTCGGAATACCCTGTGTTACTTCCACCGCCCCAGTCATCATATTTACCCATAATCCATCGTAAAACCCATTGATACAACGCATATCCGAAGAGTTTTTTTGATCCGCAAAAAACTCGTTATTATCAAAAGCCTCCATTAAATCCTCGGAAGCCACATAACAAGGTTTAGACAACTCACATTGCCCCTCTTCTAACTCCCCCCCAAAAAGGGGAACTAAACTTCCTATTAAATCCAAATCATTACCTTGCGAGATCCCATCATATCCACAATATACTCTCAGATTATTACCTCCTTGAGAAAAAATCACTTCTCGAGAACCTTTTGTTACAAGAACTCCCCCCTCTCCCACGAACTTATAATCTTGCAAAGCATAAGTAGAATTCTTCAATATAGTATCGCACTCGTTAATCACCCCCTCGTAATTTTCCATGTGCAAATAAACCCGGCTCAAGAACAAACGGGCAGCGTGTTCAGAAGCCCGATAAACGGTTTTCCTCCCGTATCCGGCAAGCAATTGAACGGCATCTTGCAAATCTTCAACCACTTGCTTGTACACCTCTGCCACGCTGGCTCTTGAAAAGCCTCCGTCTTCCTCCTTATCCTCCACTTTTTCGCTTAACTTCAAGGGTACTCCCGGGTCTTCAGCGGCAGTGTTCTTATCATAAGCTTTAGCGTACAAATTAACAAGCCACCAGTAATAACCGGCTCTCAAGAAATGAGCCTCTCCCTTGATACGCTTGTAATCAGCCTCATCTTTAAACTCTTCCAACTCGTAAAGAATAATATTCAAGGCATTGATATACCTGTACAAATTCTCCCAAGCCTTATTTTCTATGAAATATTGATCGGCATCCAATCTCCCTCGAAAAGGATTTTGCTGCCACCCGTAAACCCCGGAAGCATTTTCAGATCCCGCATACGTGCCAAGACCATAAGTCACATCATCATCCAAAAGATGAATCCATGCAGGTACGGCTGACACACCACTCTTTATACTCTCCATGTCCGTGGGCATATATCCCTCCCCAAGCAACACTTGGTCTAAATCTTCAATCGACTGTACATAAGTCAAATTCTGGGCATCCTCTTTCAAAAAATCACTACACCCCCAACCGAATGCCATGAATATAAATAAATATAAAATCTTTTTCATCGTCATCTGTCAACTAAAATGAAACATTCAAACTAAACGAAAACGTCGGTCGCAACGAAGTGCTAAGCTGAGGTGCAGTTCCCCATTGCGTGGCGGGATCCTGTCCTTTCAACTTCTTGTCGCAAATCATAAACAAGTTGGTACAAGCAAAACCGACATGGGCTGACTTCAATAACAACTTGCGACAGAAATCATCCGTGAATTGATAACGCAACGATAGCGACTGCATTTTCAAATAATTACCACTTGCCACCCGGATATTCGAGTTATCATACATTTGCCAGATATTTTCACCGAACTTGTAATCACTATTATTACACCAAGGGTCTGCCATAGTATCTTCAAAAGCCTGTCCGGACAACACCCCGGGGATAGTCGTTTTATTCTCGTCACCGGGGTAACGCCAACGATTCACGAACTCTTTTCTCACGTTCTGCAACGGGGTGGGAGCAATCGTACCATTCATTTTCACTGCATCCGGATACATTTTCAACAAACGTACTTTGGAGCCTAAACTGTAAGTCAGATTGAACGCCAAGGTAACCCCCTTGTACGAGAACGAGTTGCGAATACCTCCCTGTATGGTCGGCACACGGGTTCCCGAATGTTCCATCACTTTCACAAACACCTCTTCATTATCCAAGTCCCGGTATTCATCTTTCAGATTCACGGCTCCCTTGGTATCTTGGGTCACCGGAAGTCCGTTGGCATCTACAAAATAACCGTTATCACCTTTACTGCTAACCGAACCGGTATGGTAGAACACCGGGCGTCCGTCCGTTCCGTTCAAGCCCGCAAAACGATAAGAATAGAATGTATTCACGGGACGTCCCACCAACAACACTTTACCGGTCAAATAATCCTCATAAGTCGGCTTATTCTGCAAGGTGTTGTCTTTCACTTTTTTCTTGTTAATCAATTGATTCAACACCGACCCCAACTGCGGATCGATAGACCAACGGAACCCGCGTACATTTCCGGCTGAACGGAAATCAAGAGGCACGATATTCAAAGAGATTTCGGTACCTTTATTTTCCACCGTTCCCTTGTTCATCACGTACGCGTCTCTACCGTTTACCTTTGAAACTGTTTTCGTCAGGAAGGCATCCCGGGTCTTTTTGTAAAAATAGGACACGGTACCGTTCAATTTCTTCTTGAAGAAAGAGAACCGCAACGAAATATTGGTAGAAGAGGTCTTTTCCCATTTCAAATCGGGATTCGGGTAGGTATGAATTTTAGAATACACTTCCCCTAAAGCCGTATTTTTACCCTCTTTCCGAAGCACGAGTTTGGAACTCTCCGTGCTCAACATATTTCCCTGCAAACCGAATGAAGCCAAAAGCGCGAGTTCATCAATCCAGTTAGCGCCTTCCAAAATATTCTCTTTCACGTTCCAACGACCGGAGAACGACCAAATCGGGGCGATTTTTTCGTTTGCCCGGCTTCCGAATTGATTCGACTGGTCGAAACGGATGTTGGCATTCAACACGTAAAACATTTTATAAGCCCAAGACACACTTCCATATCCCGACAGCAAGTTCGTTTTCTCCTTGCCGCGAGTCGCCGGATTACGGTTTATCCAGTTTATATAGGCCGTATTCGTATTCTGAACATCGTCAAACTGCACGATAATCATTCCCAAATCGCGCATATACGCCCGCTGGGTAATATTAAACTTCTCACGCTCGTTAGAAGTAACCTCCCAACCCGCCATGGCACTCAAATTATGGTCCCCGAACGTTTGCGTGTAATTCAATTGGGTACGGAACATATAATTATGCGATCTGTCCGTTGAATTCGTGATTTCACCTCCTTCGGGACACTCATTTTGCAATTTCGCTACATGCCAAGTATCCTCGCCATACCAAGTTTCTTGGGCGGAAGAAGAGAAACCGTACGCCAAAGTGGCATTCACTGACAACGGGTCAATGATATGGTAACCGACCGTAGTGTTAAAATTAAACGAGGACTGGTCAATGTCGTATGTACTATTATCTATCTCGTTCAATATATTGAATTGATAGGCCTTTGTATCGTTTCCCACACTCCTATCATAAAACCAATAAGAACCGTCCGGGTTCGTGGCAGGCACTGCCCGGCTGGTATTGTAAGCATATCCCATCACGTTCACATTACGGGGGGTGTACTCCTTTTCCTGCACGTTGGCACTCAGTCCGAATTGCACGTTGAAACGATTGAAATTAGCGGACAGGTTGATATTCGTTGAATACGTGTCATTCTTCTCCCGTTTTGTAGTACCCCGGGCATTATTATACCCCACGGAGGCGTGGTATGTTACGTTATCTCCACCACCGGAAATGCTGACCGTGTGCTTGTGAGAGAATGAATTTTGACCTAAAACTTTGAACCAATCCGTGTTCAAACGTTCCAAAGCTCCCACTTGCCGATTCATCTCGGCAAAATCGATACGATCGTCATAGTAATCTTTCATCACGGCTTCGTACCCCACCCAGCTTGTAAAAGTAGGATATTTTACCAGATTGGATTCCAACTCGCGGCTATAATCCACACGCTCCTTGGAGTTCATCATATACACGCTTCTATCACCGTAATGAGGACGTTGCGTGAAAGTTCCCGAGAAAGCATAGGAAACCGACGGGGGACCCTTGCGACCTTTTTTCGTCGTAATCACGATCACACCATTCGCAGCACGTGCCCCGTAAATAGCCGTTGCCGAAGCATCCTTCAACACGTCGATCTGCTCGATTGACTCCGGATCCAAACCGGAGATAGCATTTCCCAACAGGTTCACGAAATCCAAATCGTTCAATTCACTGGGATCTATATCCACCGGGTCCGTGCGAATAATTCCGTCAACCACCCACAACGGCTCCTGATTTCCTAACAAAGTGGAAGTACCCCGGATTCTCAACCGCGGAGCGGCACCCAATTGACCGGAGTTCTGCATGAACATCATACCCGGTACGTTTCCTTCCAACATCATGTCAATCGTGTTCAAACCGGGAACACGGATATCATCCGCCTTGATTGACGTGATGGCACTCGTCAATTTTCGCTTGTCCACCTGCTCGTAACCCGTGTTCACGACAACCACCTCGTCCAGAGTATTTACCGACTCCTTCAATACCACGTTAATCGTGTCCTTGCCCGCATACGTGACAGTTTGAGTTTCCATTCCCAAGAAGGAAAACATCAACTGGATAACGTCAGCCTTCGGCACCGGAAGAGTATATCTTCCCTCCATGTCAGTGGCGGTACCCTTGCTGGTTCCTTTCAACAAAACCGTTACCCCGGGGAGCGGCACGTTCTTCTCGTCCGTCACCTTACCCTTAAGCACAATTGTTTTCTTCTCCTCCTTCGGCTCGTCTTCTCTTACCTTGATAATAACAATGTTATTATCGTAAGAATACATTAACCCGTAACGAGGTAAAAGCTCATTCAAAAAGCCCAAAAGGTCTTTTTCCTTCACGCTCAAATTCTTCACTACCTTTCCTTCCACAAAACCAAGGTCATAAAGGAAATCGCAAGAAGATTGCTTACTAGCTTCCTGCAGCACGTCATTCAAAGAAGCTTCTTTCACGCTTAAAGAAATTTTCGCCTCTTGTGACAATGTCGTCGCATGAACACTCATGCAGAAAACTAGAATAAACACACTCAACAAATTCATGTTAATTAACACTTTACGATACAGAATCAATCGTATAAGATTGACTTTCATTCCGCTTTTTTCCATATTTTTGCCTGTTTGTTAAATAAAAATATATACTTCCTGATTTCCCGAAATCAAAAAAGTATATGATTATCGGGTTGAGAACTTACATTCTCAACCTGTTTTTCTTTTTTATCGTGATTACTTTATCCTTTATTATAAATTCAACATTTCCGGTTTCTTCAAACTTATCCAGTAAATAAAGAAAATCATCATACCGCTTCAAACGTCCCGAAAACTTATTTTTCTTCAATGCTTCATCCATGTAAAACACATCCAAACCATACCATTTAGCTAAAACATCCATAACATTTTCCAGCGTTTCCCCGTTAAAGCAATAAAAGCCTTCTCTCCATGAAGTGTAATACATCGTCGTCACACTCTTTTTCTCCGCGTTCCCCGTCAACTTGCTAAACACGACCTGATGCCCCGCCTGCAAATCAAAACGCTGCCCGTGTTCGCAATCCACCTGCAAACGCCCCTCCTCCAACGTGGCGGTAATTTCATTTTGCTCCGAATAAGCCTTGATATTGAAAGAGGTACCTAACACTGTCGCATCCATACTCAACGCATGCACGATAAACCGCTTTGCAGAATCTTTCGCCACCTCGAAATAACCTTCTCCCTTCAAATACACTTCCCGATTTTCTCCCGCGAACATCTCCGGGAAACGGAACTCCGAATCCGCGTTCAAATGAACTTTTGTCCCGTCCGGTAAAAGCACTCGATACTCCGCACCCACGGGAACCGTAATCGTGTGGTACGCCACCTCCTCATTATCCTCCTTGATGCCGTCATTCATGCATATCAACGTGCTGTTATCATTCTCTATACACGAGAAACTATCCTTCACGATTACCTCATTTGTCCGGTCCGCACGCAACGGAAGTACCTTCCCGTTATCCAGCTTCAACGTCACCAAAGTGCAATTATCGGCAAAGACATTGACCTTCTCCCCCCCAGCGGGACTTCTAAACAAAAACGCCAAACCTATCACAAGCAACGCCACGGCTGCCACTGCCCCAACAAACCACACCTTACGCTGCCACCAATTCGTTCTTCTCCATCTACGCCGGATAGCTTCCATCCCCGCCTCAGGCTCCCGTTCCAACTCCTCCCGCAACATTTTCCCCACGCGCATCCGTTCCAGCACGGGAACAATCCCCGCGTCCTTCTCTTCCTCAAGCCATTTTTCCAGCCTCATCGAATCCTCCGCGGATAATTCCTCACCCCCAAAATAATCAACCAATATATCTTCAATTTCTCTCATTCACGTTCGCTTTTTATATATAATCTATAAAAAAAGACAAAAGGGTGACAGCGGAACAAATATTTTTTCTGTAAAAAATTGCGGTTATCGAAATAGAAAAAGTAAAATTATATTTTCGAGTCAGTGGAATCGTGTTTTATCATCAAAAAAATGTAGTATATGCAGTTTTTATCATCGAAAAAGTGTTATTTACATCGGATTGTATCATTGAAAAAATGTATCTTTGCTGGGAAAACACAAAGATTCTGAACCTAAATATTATAACGGCGTTATGCATAGATTGACTTTACTTGTAACCAATATGGGAACTGATAATATAGTCATTAAACTAGACCAAGTAAGCCGTGATGATATGCTCAGAGTCATAAGCGATAAGTTTGGGGATGAATATAATAGTTGGACATTTCGATTCTTGGACGGAACCTCAATGTTAAAACCCAATTAATGAATAAAAATTATATGTCACTACTAATAAACATAGAAGATTTGCTGCATCACAATAAGGTGGAAAGCAATCGTGTTGAGTTCAAACGAGGTTGAATTGCTAGAGATTCTATCTCTGTCTAAGCGAACAATCAAGAATCATCTTTCTATTTAAAAAAAGTCTAACTTGATAACCCGTGTCGGAAGCAATAAAACTGGGTATTGGAATGTGAATGGTATGTCTAAATGAAGTATTAGTAATTTATATATCATAATTGCACCATAAATTGCACCATAAATTGCCCAAAGTTCTCCCGGTCTTTTAAATTCATGGTCGCAAGCATTTCTTTAATTGATAGTTGCCACTCAGCCAATACATGAATCAGGGTTTGTATTGTAGCAGAACTTGTCGGGTACTTGTCGGGTGTTGTTCCTCAATCCATTCTGATGGAGGATTCACAACCATATACCGACCAACAGCACAACGATGGTTTTCCAACTGATATTCAAACATAAATACTTGCTTCGAAGAAAAAAAAACGAGATCCATTTTATTGAATCTCGTTTTTGTATTTAGAATTGTTACATGAAAAAATTATTCCCCCGCCATACGTTCGGCAATCTTCACCGCCTGCAACGCGTTCAAAATTCCTCCCGTCGTGCACAACTCCCCGAAATCCACCACGACTTCCGGGCTTCCGATTTCGGCCGGGAGATAAACGTAACGTCCCTTCCACGAAACTACCCCCTCCAATATGGCCTGTTTAACTTGTTTAGCCGTCAATTCCGGGAAATAATTCCATATCAAAGCCGCCACCCCAGTAACCACGGGAGCCGCCATACTGGTTCCGGACAGTCTTTTATATCTATTCTCCAACACGGTAGAAAAAATAACATCCCCGGGAGCGAAAAGGTCCACGCTCTTTTTCCCGTAATTGCTAGACTCGGCAACCAACCCGCAAGCCTGAATCGAGCCCACGCAAATAAAATTCTTCAACACTTTCTTACCCCCCAAGAACCGATTCGGGAAACAAGGCAACTCATCTATCGAACTATTGTCATTCCCGGCAGCCTTCACGATTAAGACCCCTTTGCGTTCCGCGTAGCGCATCGCCTTATCCACCAATTTTTTATTCAGAGAGAGATTTTTTGAAAAACTCATGTTAATCACCCGGGCACCGTTATCCACCGCGTAATAAATGGCGGAAGCCACATCCTTATCCTCTTCATCTCCCCCATCGAGCACCTTGAGAATCATCAACTCCACGTCCGCCACCCCGTCTACCCCAATTCCATTTCCACGAGTTGCCCCGACAATCCCCGCCACGTGCGTCCCATGCTCCTCTTTTCCCAACAAATTGTTATTGCCGTAGCGACGCTCTTTCAAACTATTCACGTCATCCCCGAGGGACAAACGCTCCTCGTATCTTTGATGTATTCTATCTATGTACTCTTTATTCGAATCCGGGGAGGGCAACTTCGCCAACACGGCAAACCGGCAAACGACATCCTTGAAATAACGATACTCCTTACTCTCCTTCTTTGAAAACTTCGTCGTATCGGCATTCAGGTATTTATCTTTCAAACGCAAAAATTCCCTGTCGGCAGTCCAAGTTCCCTTTATCGTGCGCCCGTCAGGATGCCCCAAGAAATTCCAACCGTGCACGTCATCCGCGTAACCGTTGTTATCGTCATCCACGCCATTCCCGGGAATCTCCCCCCGGTTGGTCCAAAGACTCCCCTTGAGGTCATCGTGCGTGATATCCGCCCCGCTGTCAATAATCGCGACAATCGTCTTCGCCTTCGCCTGCCGTCCCTTCAGGTAATCGTAAGTCCTGTATATATCGGCACCGTAGACACTATCCTCCTCGACACACCTCAAATGCCAATCCCGGGGAATCTTGCCCTTTTTCAACACTTTCACCTCACGAACTTCCCCCGTGGCATCGCTTTCAACCATCTGCGCCACGTTTACCAGCGGCAAACAACACAGCAACAATACAAAAATAACTCCTGTCTTCATCTTTTCTCCTTTAATCGGTATACATTTCCATTATTCCACACACATACGCTCCGCAAGTTTCACCGCCTGCAACGCATTCAAAACGCCTCCCGAACCACACAACTCTTCGAAATTTACCACTTTTGCCACGCTCCTCTTTCCTCCAAAAGCACGAGGCAAATCAACCCGGCGCCCTTTCCACGACTCTGCACCCTCTAGTATCGCCCGTTTCACCTGTTCCGCTGTCAATTCCGGGAAATAATTCCATATCAAAGCCACCACCCCGGTAACCACGGGAGCCGCCATACTGGTGCCGGACATTCTCCTGTACTCATTATTTAATATAGTAGAATATATATACTCGCCGGGGGCAAAAATATCTACACTGTTTTTCCCGTAATTACTGAAACGGGAAACCTCCCCGTACGGTCCTATCGAACCGACACAGATAAAATTCCGCAACGTTTTCTTCCGGCTCAAGAACTTATTCGGGTAAGCGGGGTATTCATCCAGCAAAAAGCTATCATTCCCGGCAGAGTTCACGATTAACACCCCTCTCCTCTCGGCATAACGCATCGCTTTATACACCAACTCCTTGTTCGGGGAGAAGTATTTATTAATACTCATGTTAATCACCCGGGCGCCATTCTCCACGGCGTAAAAAATAGCCGACGCCACATCCTTGTCCTGCTCGTCGCCTTTCCCGAGCACCCGCACAAACATCAATTCCACGTCCGCTATCCCGTTCGCACCCGATTCGTCAACCGCCTTCGCACCCACGATTCCACCGACATGCGTCCCGTGATGCGCGTTCGCCCCGACCAAATTGTTGTTCCCGTAATGACGTATCTTCAAACTATTCAAACCATCCCCCACGGATTCGCGCATCTTCTGCCTTTCCCGCATGACTTCAACCTTCTTCCGGTATGTTTTCGACGAATCCGGGAACAAGCGCAAAGTAGAAAAACGCTTGACCACCTCGACAAAATAACGATACTCTGCCTTTTCCTTCCTCGAAAACTTCATCGTGTCGACATCCGCGAACTTATCGTGCAAACGCAAAAATTCCCAATCCATGGCCACTGTCCCGGGAATCTCTTTTCCATCGGGGAAACCCAAGAAGTTCCAACCATGAACATCATCCGCAAACCCGTTATTATCATCATCAATACCGTTTCCCGGTATCTCTTTCCGATTCACCCAAAGCCGCTCTTTCAAATCCCGGTGCGTCACATCTCCCCCGGCATCAATAATAGCCACAACGGTTCTCGCCTTGGGTTCCCGTCCTTTCAGGTAATCGTAAGCCCTATATATATCCGCCCCGGAAACCGTATCTACCTCCATACATCCCCAATGCCAATCGCGGGGCAACTCTTGAGGTTTTAATATCGCAACTTCGCTAGATTGCCCTTTCTTCATCTCCTCTTGTGCAATAAGCCCTAAAGGCAATAAAAATATCAATAACTCAAAAAAAACTATTGCTTTCATTTCTCTCATTTTACTATTATACACTTACATACGTGGAAATGCCATCACACATCCCCTATCCATATTAAAATCTATAAAAAGTACCTAAAGGGTGACAAGCAACAAATTATTTTTTTACCAGAAAAATAAAAAGGAAAGGTATATCATTATCTTTCATCTCCTTTCGAAGAAATTTCAACGCCCTTGACAACTGGGTTTTCACGGTATTCTTAGAGATTTCCAACCGCTCCGCCACTTCTTGGTAAGACATACCATCAACAAAAACCATCATAAACACTTGACGCCGCTCCGCAGGTAACAAATCAATCATTTGATAAACGACCTTGATAATATCTACCTGCTCCTCCAGTTGTATCGTGTCTTCTTCAGACATCACTTCCCGCGAAAAAGATTGGTAAGAATCCTCTTTTCGCCGCGCTTCTTTCAAATAAGTTATAGCTGAAAATTTAACCGCTTGAAAAATATACTTATCCAAACCGGATTTCAATGTCTTGTAAGGCTTCGTGACCCAGAATTTAGCCAAATAATCCTGCACGATATCTTTCGCCACCTCCTTATCATTCACCACTTGATTCGCGAAAAGCACCAACGTTTTATAATACGTATCGTATAGCAACCGAAAAGCTTTCTCTTCTGTTTCACCAAACATACGAAGTATTTTCTCTGCTATCATCATTTTCGCATAACGTTTAAATACGCCAAAAAAGTTGCACAAACCAGCAACATTGACGGCTTCAAAAATATAAAAAATATACAAAACACCAAAATCAACGAATCATTCTAAAATAAAACCTCTCCCCACGCCCCATGTACCCCCCTTACCCTACCCCTTCGCAACCTCATGAACGTATCATGAACGTACCATGAACGTATCATAGACGTAAATCTGCGTTCATGATAGGTTTATGCCTCGAAAGAGCAACACTTGTAAGGTTGGGGAAGGGGATGTCAAAGAGGGGGATGACTCGGAACAATGTTCCTCGAGAATGCGTTACGAACCCCGCCATCCCTTCGTTCGAATCCCTCGAAAAAAAAGAGAGTCAGACACTTGTTCCAACTCTCATTCATCTCAATTTCAGCGGAAAGAGGGGGATTCGAACCCCCGAAACCCTTTAGAGGTTTACACGCTTTCCAGGCGTGCCAGTTCAGCCACTCCTGCACCTTTATAACTAATTGTATTTATGATGTTTACAATCAAATATTATAGTTTGCATTCTGTTTGGTTTAACTGGCGGTTTAACTCAAAGCTAAATCAAGAAGGATTAATACTATTAATGAACTCTCTCTTATTGAATCTCAAATATAAGTAACATATAGCTTATACACAAGCAACTTACCACTAAATTATGGTGGTTGGGGTATGATTTTTATACGCATACTTTTTGTATTAATTGGTGATGCAATAGGAATCAAATTTTATGCACATCTCTAATTAAAACACGTAAGTTGGTGTGAAATTATCAACTTCTATATACAATTCAATTTTTTCAAATTTTCCACCACGATATAAAAAGGGATGACAAACCGAAGTCTATCACCCCTTCACACCATACTAGCACACGCTAACTTACTATCATAGTAAAACGGTATATTTATAATTTTCAGTTGGGGATATTGTTTCTGCATTAGTTAAGATTATACCACTTTCTAACATATCTTCTAATTTCTGTTTAGAATAAAGATGAATAGTTTGAATATTGGCTTTTTCTTCCTTTAATGCATTAATCAATCTCTCTGCCCAATAAGTATTCTTTCCATCTCTATCGTTAATATAGACATCGACAAATGATTGCTTATTATTAGGACGTCCAAAAGAAAATATTTCTTTAATATCTATATCCGTTTCAATAGATTGGTAGTTATTAAAAAATTCTTGAGTTCTTTTTATCTGATTTTCAACAGAACCCCTCCAACGAATCTCTATTTTAATTTTATTCATAACCTGATAAAATAGTTATCACTTTCATTACTTGGAAGTGTTGACGTGATAAAAAGTTACTTTAATTAAATCCTGTTTCTATTTTCCAATTTTTATTTTTAGCAATAGTTATATCACCTTTTGCGTCACCTTGACTAAAACTAATTCTTCCTGCTTCTTTTCCTGTTCTATCAGGTAAACTATTATAAATGGCATTCATTGCATCATTATTGAATAAATTTTTGTGACACAGCAATTCCTTAAGCTCTGTACATTTACTAATATCTAATGACGTTAATTGATTATGAGCACATTCTAAGCTCTCAAGTTTAGAGCAACCGCTAAGGTTTAATGACGTTAGTCGATTGTGATAGCATGACAATTCCTTAAGTCCTGCGCAATTACTAACATTTAGTGACGTTAGTTGATTATTATAGCACAATAATTCCTTAAGTTCTGTACAATTACTGGTATTTAATGTAATTAGTTGTTGATTGTCAAAACACCATAATTCTTCAAGTCTTTGGCAATTACTAACATCAATGGTTTCTATTTTATGGCTAAGTCTAATACTTACAGAGGATAAAGCTGGATATTTCTTTAAATCTACAGTAGTTATTTTGGTATTATATACTTCTATTTCTTTTATAGAATCAGGAGCACTAATATCAAATGATGTTATGACCGCATCAGGGATTTCATCTCCGTAATTTGGTATTGACTTACATCCAAATTTCGTGATCGGTTCATGACCTTTTATTGTAATGGTATATGTGCCAGCAGCATATGGAGGTGCAACGATTTGGGTTGAGTTCCAAAAATCAGCTTTAATAAATTCATTACCAGCATTTCCCCATCTAATGCTATCAGCTTGAGCACAAGTTATAGTTATATCTTGATCATTAGAACGGATATCAACATTCATTGTGATATACCAGTAATCTATCGTTTCAGTAGGTTCTTCTGGGAGATGATTGTCCTTTTCATCATCGTCATCAGAACAAGCCACAAATACCGTAGCCAATAACATCATCAATAAGTAAATCTTTTTCATTTTAAACTGTAATTTATCTTTACTTCCAACCACCCAAGAAGTAATTAATATAAATAAGAAAGCGTGGTAGTTGTAAGTTTATCTATCTTGAGGTACGACCAAGTAACCTTGTTACAAATAAACAGCAACCCCACGCTAAACCATGTATATAGTAGGTATATATACGGCAAGCATGAGCGTTCGTATCTGTCTATCCCTGTAACTTAAATATTGGTCGTTTTCAAGATAAGGATAAAACTAAACGCTTCCATTAATTCAATATGTCCGCCATCCAGTAAACCGAATGACACCACAAAAGTAAATAAATTTCAGCATCTAACAAACGCAATTTAGGGTTGCTGTGTGGCAAAATTAGGCTAATCAGTGGAATAAAAAGAATTTATTCCCAACGGTTTTCATTCAATAAACCATTTATAGGTGTTATCTCCATGTAACGCCCTATCTATCCCTTCCGTTAATTGCGTGGCGTTTAATGACCTATCGAGGAAATTATCTATGTAACTACTTTTATTCGCACCTGTCAACATGTTGTAGAATTTCCATAAATTTATTTCATTCTCTCCATGCTCCCTCTTGAAATTGTCATCGTTGTAATACGCCTTCGCCACCATGTTAATCTGGCTATCCGTCAACTCCATGCATGGTAAACACTTCTTCTCTCTGGCAGGTAAACATTGATACAACCTACTTTTACCCAAGAATTGTGCGAATTGATGTTCAGTGAGGTAAGAACCTGTAAAGCTCTTCATCAACCTTAAATGCTTGTCCGCATCATACTGTTGGAATAACTTCATCACACCTCTAAATAAATCATGGTAACTCATCGCTCTTAAATCAGTCTGGAATCCATCAGTAAAGGTACACAGGTTGCAGCATACCTTGTTCTTGAATCCAATCGCTACACTGAACCTTTCTGATGTCTTCTTTGAATAGAGGTTCTCCCTGTTATACGCTCTCACGCCAGTAATACATAGATTAATCCTATTACCGTTTATAGATTCATAAATAGTTGGAATCTCAAATGCAAACGCCATTCTTTCATAATAGATGGTCTTGTCACTTTCCAGTAATTCAGATACTGGTTTATGTATGGCTTCTGGAATCCTACCTTTTATAACATGGCTAACCATTATATCTGGTTCATCTATGCTTTCCCCTCTAAACAGTTCACTAGCCACCTTGTGCACTGTTTCAATAAATGCTGGATGGGATATTGTCATCTCGTTATCCTTGCTGAACACTGGCACGATACAATCATTCTTTAAATGTAGCATATCTACTGGTGACGTGTTAGCTTCAATGAAATGCTTTCTCCTTTTATCTTTTTTAATTGGTTCATTTACCACTTCATAAGGAGTGTAGGTAGGTTCTTCTTGCTTGACGTTATTACTGCCAAATAAAACTGGCAACAATCCTTCATTCTGACTTGGAATTAATATTGACGTGTTCATAATCTAGTCTATTTTACGGTGGTGGAAATATTTGAAATTTCAGTTTATATATACAATTCATAAATTCTCCACCAACCTTGATTTATAAAGTTCATTATCACTTCTACTTGATTTATTTATTCTCTAGCGTTATGCCAGTAAAAAAATTGAACTGGAAGTATATTTATAGTTTAATTGCCAATGGTGGTGAGGATTATTGTCCCTATTGGCTATATATACCAATCCAGACAAAAATTCACCAACCTAAATTTTCATATTTTACCGTTAGCTGAATAACTGTGATACCCCTCTTCATAATAGAGAACGTAATCCAGTAACTCTACATCTATGTATGAAAGTGCGATCTTTACCTGTTGTACCAGTTCATCATCTTGTCTAGTTGGCTTTATATCACCAGAAGGTTGATTTATACAAACTATTAAGCTTTTACAATTAGAGAGAGCAGCCAGTTGTACTATAAACCTAATATCCGTGATGTTGTAAGATAACGCACCTTCACTGATTGTGGATATACCTAACACTTGATTCCTACCATTTAACAGGATAACTCTGGTAGAGATATGGTGTTCGATGGTATCTTTAAATGGAGAAACCAGTAACTCGTGCACGTCCCTAGCCATTTTGATTTTATACCTTTTAGAAGGTTTAGTGTTATTCCTGTACACCAGTTCCACCACTGGCACTTTTATCAGTTCTTCATTCATGTCTTTATTTTATTTGATTTTTAATTTGAATACGTTAATGGTAATGAAATTTAGAGAGTTGTAAGGTTGTCAGGTTTGGCAATGGAGAGGAAAGATTCTTGTTTATACTGCCTGTTTAGAAAGTCAATGTTCTCTTCACTTGGGTATAACAATATCTTTCCCCTATCCACTGCGCTCCCTGTCCCTGTTCCTTCTCCACTAAAGGATTATTTTAGTAGAATAATGCTTTTACAAAAAAAAGAAGTAGAGATTACTCTCTACTCTTCATCAAACAGTATGGCGAATTTCCATACCGTTAGCGTGTACTCGTTCCCGTTGTAACTGGCAGGCGTTTCCATGCTACCACAGCAAATAATAGTTTGCCCGTCTAGGATAGAAAACAAATCCTCGTAACTGGTATTCACTGCCAGAGGGTAAATGTATTGTAGCCTGTCTTTATACTGTTCTTCTATAACTGGATCACACGGGACATCATCGGGTGTTATCCCCGTTTGCTTGGAACCTTTCACCATGTTACGGATTCTAATATCTACCCTTTCATCCCCTTTCATGCAGGAGAGGGAAATACTTGTTGGGTCTTCACCCTTGAACCCGATAACTTTTAGAATATCTCCCACTTTTGGAGGTGCTGGTAACGTGACCAGCTTGCCCGCCAGTTTAGATTTACTAATGTCTGAAAAACATTTGGGCATCATAACCTTGTTCACTTCAAAATCTTTTTTTAACATGATAGTTTGTTTTTAATTAATTGATTTTTTTCCAGAGATGGGTGGGGGATGTAAATGGTACACTACCCTAGCGTGTAACACTCTTTATATAATGCCAACCTGAAATTGAAGGGGAGGGGGTATTTTATAGAGGATTCTCTATTTTAACCAGTCTAATTCTCTCTATGTGTATAATATATTCTTAACTTTGTATGGTTATATCAATCAAAGGAGAAGCATGGAGATACGTTTTGAAACTAAAGCGGAAAGTCAAGCCAGACGAGAGAGGGAGGCTCTGGAAAGAACCCCCAACGAGAGATTTATATTCTTTTTGCGTCTGGTCGCCGAAATCGGCAAGTTTCAAACTTTGAAGGAGAGAACAAGTAACAACTTTATTCTTGAACGGAAAAAATAAACCTTAATTTCTTTTGACTGGGCAACTCTCTCCTTGTAGGCATTGGTCTTTATCAATGAAGCAAGGGTTGGTGGAAAATTTTTACAATGTATATACCGACCAGAATTTTATATTTTTCCACCAGATATAAACAGTGATAATTTCTTACCTTTGTAATCAACTAAAAATATGGCAACATGAATAGTAAGTTGGTTGATTTATTAAGAGAGGTAGATTCATTGAAAGTGCGGTTATTCTCTTTGCGTCCTTTACCTATCGAGGCATTAAAGAAAATTCAGGATGCTTTAGATATCGAGTACACTTACGAGAGTAACCGTATAGAAGGGAATACCCTCACTTTGCAGGAAACGGCACTTGTTGTCAATGAAGGAATCACTATTTCTGGTAAATCCATGCGTGAACACTTGGAGGCAATCAACCATGCAGAAGCTATTGACTATATAAAGGAGGTTGCCAAACAGGATATTGAAATAAGTCAAAGAACTATCAAGGAGATTCATGCGCTCGTGTTACATGGCATAGATAGGGAGAACGCTGGAAGTTACAGAACCGTACCCGTGATGATTTCGGGTAGCACTCATGTACCGCCTCAACCTTATTTGTTGGAGAAGCTAATGGAAGATTTCATGCTGACATTTCAAAGTATGGAAAAAGAAAACGTTCATCCAGTTATTATTGCCGCTTACTTGCATGATGAACTGGTAAGGATACATCCATTTATAGATGGCAACGGGCGCACTTCTCGACTTCTGATGAACCTTTACCTGTTGCAAAAAGGTTATACCATTGTTACCCTGAAAAGTGATAATGATATGAAGTTACGTTATTATAAAGCTTTGGAGTCTTCTCACGCGGAACAACAACATGATGATTTTTACTTGTTGGTTGCCGAAGCTGAAAAAGCATCTCTAGAGAGGTATATTTCTATTTTAGAATGAAAAATAACTTCACGTGTTAGAATGTTTCTGTAACTAGAGATATTCGTGCGTGTAATTTCCTTGTGTGGTTAAGTTGAAAATAGAGTGTCAAATCAATATATTATCATACATATAAATATTTGATATTCTGGTATATTTACTTTGTCGTATCCAATTCTACAAGTACCTTTGTACATGTAAATGATTGGTCTGATGTTCTTTCCTGAATTAGATACTCTTTTGTTTGTTAGAAAAATTTGTTCCTATGAAATT
>QWCH01000560.1_pt1 | contig 65950 bp, 55 predicted proteins | sample 1972671 | NCBI WGS metagenome assembly QWCH01 (sample SAMN09866713, study PRJNA288562) | Human gut metagenome isolate term3_stool, whole genome shotgun sequencing... | isolation source: gut | host: Homo sapiens | place: USA: California
GGTCCACCCGTTCCCATTCCGAACACGGAAGTTAAGCTCACCAGTGCCGACAATACTTGTCTGGAGACGGACCGGGAAGATAGGTCAATGCCAACACAAAAGACCGCAGTCGTAAGGCTGCGGTCTTTTGCTATATCTGCACCGTTTTCAGCGCCGCTGTGATACAATGGCCCTGCCGTGGGATTTCAGACACGGCAGAAGAAAAATGCAGATCCGCTGTAACCTTTTGCGCGCAGCGGACTCTTATAGACAGAACATCAGGATGAGAGGGAAAAGGATGGACACGTTCGACGTCATATTTACAACCTACAGTCCGCTCGTGTTCCGCTACCTGCGCTCCCTGAGCGGAGATGCGGCCGTCGCCGAAGAGCTCACGGCGGAGACCTTCTACCGCGCCTACACCCATTTTGATTCGTTTCGCGGCGACTGTAAGATCGAGACATGGTTGTGCGCCATTGCGAAAAACGCGTACCACAAGCACCGCCGGCACAGCGCGCGCACGGTCGGCGCGGATGCGCTTGCGGCCCTGCCGGCGGAGACGGACTTCGTCGAGCGCTTTCTTGACCGCGAGCAGGCGCAGCAGATCTACCGCCACGTGCACGAGCTGGGCGCGCAGTATAAGGAAGTATTTTTGCTGCGCACGCTCGGTGAGCTGAGCTTCCGCGACATTGCGGACATCTTCGGCAAATCCGAGTCATGGGCGAAGGTCACATACTTTCGCGCCAAAAACAAAATCATCGAACGAATGGAGGGATCGACATGAACCCGATTACCTGCGGCATGGCGGCGGATCTGCTGCCGCTGTATCTGGACGGCTGCTGCAGCGCCGATAGCAGCGCGGCGCTCGAGGCGCACATGGATGCCTGCCCTGCCTGCCGGGCGCAATACGCGCAGCTGCGGCGCGACCTGACGCCTGCTGCGGACACGGAGCAGGATCGCGGCACGGACGCGATCGCACGCGCTCTGGCGCGGAAAATGCGCCGCCGCAAGCGCTGCCTGCGCGCGCTCGGCGCGGTGTTGGGCGTGCTGCTGGCTGTGTTTCTCGTGTTCCTCGGCAAGACCTTTGTGATCCTCGGTCAGCCGGGCGGCGCTGCGTCTGCCGCGCTCCCGGCCGGTGCGACCGACCTTGCCGCGCGTGAGGTCAGCGGGACGGCAGAGGAGGTCGGCGCGTATGTCTTTGCGACCGGCACGGCGCGGCTCGTCGTCACAGCGGACGTGCTGCCGGATGCGCCCGTGACGGTGCGGCTCTGGCAGGTGCGCGAGACGCGCGAAAATACCATGGTCGCAACGCTTGACGCAAAGCACCGGTCGTGCATCTTCACGAATCTGCCGCCGCAGACGCTCTACGCAGTCACGGTGGACGGCGCGCCGGATGTGCAGCTCACCGTGCGCAGCCGGCTTACGTTCCGGGAGGCGTTTTCCCTCATGCTGCAGGAGCTGTGAGCAGGGATAGAAACCGGACAGAAATCGCGAAAGCCCCGCCGGAAAACCGGCGGGGCTTTTGGAGTGTTGCGAAAAGAAAGGGATCGGATCAGTATTTCTGCAGCGGGGCGTATTTCTCGTGCAGCGCTTCCTCGCGCTCGAGGTCGGACTCGATGCGTCTGTGGCGTGCGCGGATCTGCTCGTGGGTGTGCATATGCGGCACCTTGTACATGTGGTTCTCCTCGACAGCTTCGAACAGGTACGGTCCGACGAAGGCGGGGTTCATGCCCTTGACGGTGATGTTCTTGTCGAACAGATGACGATAGTCCCAGTAGCTGTCGGTGGCGTAGAACGGATCGCACGGGACGCTGTAGTCGGCCGGGCGGTGCTCCTCGCTGTTGTGGATGTTCGTGTGCACATATTCGGGACAGAACACGCTCACACCCATCATGCTGTAGTCGGGGTCGTTCTCGGCCAGATCACGCACGGCCTCAGCAATGCAGACGGCGGCATGCTTGCTCGCAAGATAGGCCGTGTTGTAGCGCAGGCCGGTGATCAGGCCGGCGATAGATGCGGTGAACAGGAAGTGGCAGGGCGTGCCCTGCTGCTTGAAGATGGGCAGCACCTCGTGCACGTAATAGGTCAGGCCGAGTACGTTCGTGTTCATGGCCCAGGCCCAGTCCTGAGGCGGATGGTTGTAGACCCAGCCGGCGGTGGCGATGCCGGCGTTGGCGAACATCAGGTCGAGCTGGCCGTACTCCTGCATGACGCGCAGGATGCTGAAACGGACCTCTTCATACTTCGTGACGTCGGTCTTGATGGTGACGACCTTTGCCGCGCCGGCCTTCTCGCAGATGGCCTTGGTCTCCTCGAGACCTTCGGTGTTGATGTCGATGAGGGCGAGGCGCATGCCGCGCTTGGCAGCCTCTTCGGCGAAGGCGCGGCCGATGCCGGTGGCGGAGCCGGTGATGGCGGCAACTTTGTTCTTGAATTCTTTCATGTCTGGACTTCCTTTCTGTAGATCAGGATGGGATCGCGGGGCTCAGGCGAGCCCCGGGAACAGGACGCACATGAGCGTGACGGCGGCGGTACCGACGGTCGTGGCGATGACGGTCGTCACGAACAGGGCGGGATAGACCTCCTTGAGCTTCATGTGGCACATGGGCAGCAGCATGAGGATGCTGCCCGAATAGGGCATGGAGTCGAGCGTGGTGGCCGCAAACGCGGACACGCGGTGGATGGTGCTGGCCGTCAGGCCGAGCGCCTGCAGCTTCGGCGCGATGATCGGCAGCGCGACGAGCTGGCCGGTGGACGAGCCGCCGGTGAGCATGCACATGAGCGCCACAACGACCCAGCAGATGAGGATCGGCGCGATGCTGATGCTCGTGATGGCGGTGATCATGGACTGGAACGCGTCCGTGTTGGTGATGACGCCGGCGAAGCCGCAGATCGCGGCGACGGTCATCGTCATGGGCACGGAGTCGACGGCGCCGCTGTTGAGCATGGCCTTGAGATCCTTGCGGCGCAGCTGCGGCCAGAACAGCACGAGGGACAGCGCGATGGAGCACAGCAGGCAGATGTTGATGTTGAGCTTCCAGATGTTGAACAGCAGGAAGAGGACGGCCATCGGAATGAGGGCGACGATCAGCTTCGGCTTGCTGCCTGTGCTGTCATAACGCGGGTCGAGCGGGTGGAGCTCGAAGTGCTCGCCGCGTTTGCGGGCGCGGTTGATGAGCAGGTTCATGATGACGAGGATCGCGGCGATCTCCGCCGCCGCGCCCACGAGACCGGGCACCAGCGCCACATCGGCCGCCGTGCCGAGCACGGTCATGGCGGCCACGTTCGTGACCTGCGGGCTGCCGGGCACGGTCAGCGTGAAGGTGAACGAGCCCGCGCCCAGAATGCCGAGGATGAACTTCTTCGGGATATCGCAGCGCTCGAAAATGACCAGCGCGATCGGGTACATGAGCACGATGACGACGCCGGCGATGATGCCGCCGAGGTTGAGGATGGTGCCGATGACCAGGATCACGGCCATGGCAATGAGGTTTTTGCCGGTGCTGCTCATGTTCTCCTTGAGCAGGCGGTTCATGACGGAGTCGGCGATGGTGTAGGCGGCGCCGCTCTCCGTATAGATCTTCGACTGCAGGCAGCCGAAGAGGATCATGAAGAAGAAGCCCTTGACGGCGGTGAACATACCGCTGACATAGTCGCCGATGAGGCTGTCGATAAACGGCAGCGTGTTGCAGGCGATGACGACGCACGCGCCGGCAAATGTGGCCAGATAGACCGACCAGTCTTTATAGCAGAGATAGATAACGATCAGAAAACCGAGGATACAGCCGATGACGCCCAATGTTGACACCTCTTCCGATCGGGATTACACGGATTCGGCCTGCTTCTCGGCCGCATCGAGGGGCTTGCGATCCACCTTCGGGATCAGGTACATGGACGCAACGGCGACGCACGAGAGCACGATGCCATAGATGAACGAGGCGGTGTAGCCGCCGGTGGAGGCAACGAGCGCGGCGCTGATGCGCGGCGTGATAAGCGTGCAGAAGATCATGTAGCCGAACAGGGCCACACCGTAGATGCCGCCGGCGTAGACCGGACCGTAGGACTTGTTGATCGTGACAGGGTAGACGCTGTTGGTGGCGCCGAAGCCGAGGCCGAGCAGCGCATAGCCGAGGTAGAACATGAACAGCGAGTGTGCGGCGATCAGGCAGATGGCGGACAGGATGCACAGCGCACCGCAGATGCCGTAGACGTGCTTGTAGCTGATCTTGTCGCACAGCGCGCCGAGGAACAGGCGGCTGAGGGTGTTGGCGATGAAGTAGATCGACACACCCAGCGTGGCCGCGCTCAGCGTGAAGCCTGCGTCGGTCATGTACACGGAGAAGCGCGGGAACATGATCATATACATCGTCGGGAAGAAGGCGGTGCACACGATCAGGTGCCAGATGGGACGGGTCTTGAGTGCGCGGCGCACGTTATAGCTCTCGAGCTGCGTCTCCGCGCTCGAGGCGGAGCCGGCAAAGCCGGCGGGCGTGTAGCCGACAGGCGCCTGACGGACGCCGAGTGCGCACACGACGCACACGACCAGGGACACGAGGCCGACGATGCGCAGCGTGGAGATGATGCCGGTGGACTGCACGAGCTTCGAGCAGATCGGCGCGAGGAAGGCGGACGAGCCGCCGGTGAAGGCCATGCACAGGCCGGAAACGAGGCCGCGCTTGTCCGGGTACCAGCCGGTGGAGACATAGGTAGCCACGGTATAGGCAAGGCCGTTGCCGAGACCCTGCAGGAAGCTGAAGGTCACATACAGCAGCCACGGGGCCGACTGCGGCACGAAGCTGCTGGTCAGTGTGCCGAGCGGGAACAGCACGGCGCCGAGCAGCATGGCGTTTCTTGCGCCGATCTTCGACATGAGCGTGCCGCCGATCAGAGCGCCGGGCGTCCAGCACAGCAGCATGGTCGTGCTGACGTTTGCAATGGCGTCTGCGGTCCAGTTAAAGTGTGCCGCCAGCGGGGAAACAAATACGGCTGCAGAGTTGGTCACGCCGGTGATGAGCAAAATCACCAGGCAGCGGATCAGGATTCCAAGGCGGTTGCGATCCATATTCTCGATCGTCTTTTCCATCGAGATTCTCCTTTCTATCATTGACATGGTCCTGCGCTCCGGCAGCCGGGCAGACAGCCGTCCGGAGCTGCGTTCGTGTGTCCCTGCGGGATACACATCGGTTTTGTTCGGTTGTGCCCATTATATTTGCTTGACAGGAAATCGACAATGTTTGCCGTGCACAGTATCCGGTCAAAATTTTGTCATAGAGACCAATCCGCATTTTGCTCCGGAAACCGTTTTTGACGCAAAAAACCGGACCGGAAAGCTTTGCCGGTCCGGTTTTCAGGCTGCGGCCGCCGTCAGAAGGCGACGTTGTTGAGGTAGCCGTCGATCAGAAAAGACAGCTGGAGCGAAAACAGCAGCTCTGTCGTCGAAAGGTCGATCCCGCAGATGGATTCGATCTGTGCGATGCGGTAGTTGACGGTGTTGCGGTGCAGAAAGAGCCGCTCGGAGGTGTGCGCCTTGTTAAAGCCGCATTTGGTGAATACGCGCAGCGTCTGGTAGAGCTCGGCGCTTTTTTCGCGGTCGTAGTGGATGAGCGTGTCGAGCGCGGGATGCCGGATGAAGGACAGCAGGCTTTTGTCCTCGACCTGATCGAGCAGCGCGTAATACACGTAGTCCGAGAAAAAGAAGAGCTTCTGGTCCGAGCGCATCTGCTTGGCCAATTGCAAGGTCTGCAGCAGCATGTTATAGTGGAGTGAAAGCTGGTTGTTGGCCTGAAAACAGTTGCTGATGCCGACGATCAGCCGGTGCCCCTGCGTGTACTGCTCCAGCGCTGCGCGCTGTTCGGGCGTGATGGTGCCGCCGTCCGCCGCCGTCAGCAGCAGCACCAGATCGTTCTTGACCACTGAAAAGGCCGTCTTGCCGAAGATGGCCTGCATATCCGGAATGAGGCGGGATTTGTAGTAGGCCGGCTCCTTATAATAGACCGGCCGGATGATCGCCAGACATTTCTGCTCCGGAAAGCTCAGCTTGGCCAGCTTCATGCGGCGCTCCATGTCCACGTTCTGCGTGCCGGCGAGCATATCGGCAAAGATGTTGTTGAGCTGGGAGGCGCGGTAATCGATCCAGTTGCCGTTGTTGCTCCTGACGATACGCTCCTTTGCCGAGCTGGACAGCAGCGGGATGATCTGCTGCTCGGCCGCGCTGAACATGCCGGTCTTGCTCACGATGATGACGTAGCCCATCATGAAATTGTCGTAGACGATGCGCGTGCACAGCAGATAGCGCTGCATGTGCTCGCAAAAGAGCGTGAAGGGCTTGTCCGAGAGGGAATACTCGTTTTTGCGCCGCCGGTCCTCGATGTACTCCATTAGAATATCGCTGCAGTATCCCTGCTCGATGCTCCGCATCCACAGCGGGTAGTCGACATAGAAGTTTTTCGTCTTGGCCACGAGCTTTCCCGTGCTGTCGATCACGACGAACAGGTCGCCGGTGACGTCGGTCATTTTGGTCAGCACCCGGTCCAGCTCCGCACCGTTGCAGAGCATATACAGCACCTGTGTATAGAGCTGCTGGTCGGACTGCTGGTAGCTCAGCAGCTCCTTTACGGTCTGAAACAGCACGGCAAATTCACCGCGATCGATCATGGCGCTGTTCGTCAGTCTGTCCGCCAGCTCCGGCGGCAGCGTGCCGTAGTACAGCAGGTTGGTCGGCAGTACGGTGTCCGGTGTCAGCTGCCCCGCGTCGGCAAAATAGAGCGTTCCGGCCTGCACGTCGCTCTGACCGGAGGCAAGGATGTTGACGTCCGCCAGCTCGCAGTCGGAACGAATGTCGATGTACATGAGCATATGCGGCTGACTGGCCGAATGCAGCTTTGTGATCAGTTCGGAAAATTTCACGGTCGTGCCTCCTCGGATATACTAAAATTGTTAAAAAAATATTTAACTCAATTATACTACACGCAGGGGTGCGGGCGCAACTGCCGCCGTTGTGCTGTGTGACAAAAAGGCAGCGGGTCGTTGTGCACGGCACACAACGGCGGTCGTTTCCGCGTCGGGCAGGATCGTTGTGCACGGCAGCGGGATTGTCTGTCCCGCACAAAATCAAGCTTTTTTTGGTGTTTCATGCATATGGAAATTCGCGAAACAGATGGTTAAAATATTTGCAAAGGCACGGATGCGGCGGCAGAATCCGCATCCAATGTCGTTCCTGCACAAGCAGACAGCATCGGTTTCGGAATCCTCCAAAGAAAGAGAAGAAACACCTCATGAAGTACGAAAAACTGTTTCAGCCCGGAAAGATCGGCAACCTCGAGCTGCGCAACCGCGTCGTGATGACGGCCATGGGCGCGCTCATGGGCGACTGGAACGGCTGCACCACGCCGGAGCAGATCCGTTTCTATGAGGACCGCGCCAAGGGCGGCTGCGGCCTCATCATTCCGGAATTCACCTCTGTGGACGCCGACAGCGGCCACTGCAACCCCATCCAGCTCGGCATCTATGACAGCCGGCAGATCAAGAGCTTCCAGCTCATCTGCGAGGCGGTGCATCGCCACGGCGCGAAGATCTTCATCCAGCTGCACCACGGCGGCCGCGAGGCGCCCCCGGCCTGCAACGGCGGCCGTCAGGCCATGGCTCCGAGCGTGGAGCTCAACTCCGTCGTCGGCCGCGCGACCATTCTGCCGCGCGAGATGACCATTGAGGACATTGACAATCTGGTCGGGAAGTACGTGCAGGCGGCGGTCAACTCCGAGCTTGCCGGTGCCGACGGTGTCGAGGTCCACGCGGCGCACGGCTATCTCGTGCAGCAGTTTTTGAGCCCTTACACCAACAAGCGCACCGATGAATACGGCGGAAGCATGGAAAACCGCTGCCGCTTCCTCGTGCGCATCCTCACCGGCATCCGCGCCGCCGTCAGCCGTGATTTCGTCGTCGGCGCGCGCATCAACGGCAATGACTTCGTCGAGGGCGGCAACGATCTCGCTGCCTGCACCGAGATCGCCAAATACCTCGAGCCGTATGTGGATTACTTCAATGTGTCCTGCGGCGTGTATGCCAGCGCACCGACCATGATCGAGCCGTGCTACAGCCCCGAGGGCTGGAGAAAGGATCTGGCCAAGACCATCAAGGCCGCTGTGCACGTGCCTGTCATCGCCGTCAACACCATCAAGCACCCCGAGACGGCCGAGCGCTTCCTGCAGGAGGGCGTGAGTGACTTTGTCGGCATGTCCCGCATGCAGCTGGCCGATCCCGAGGTGGTCAAAAAGGCCATGGCCGGCCGCGAGGATCTTATCCGCAAGTGCCTTGGCTGCATGAACTGCAACAAGTCCGTCGTCGCGGGCAAGAACCTGCACTGCGCCATCAACCCCGTCACCGGCCGCGCCACGGTCTACGGCGACGAGAATCTGGTCAAGACCGGCGCCGGCCGCACGGTCGCGGTCGTGGGCGGCGGCCCCGGCGGCATGCAGGCTGCGCTCCTGCTGAAAAAGCGCGGTTATTACCCGGTCATTTTCGAGAGCCGTGACCATCTCGGCGGCAGCGCCGTGCTGGCCTCGAAGGCACCGTGCAAGGGTATGGTGGCCGAGCTCATCGAGACCATGAAGGCCGAGATGAAGGAGTACCACATCGAGGTGCGCCTGAACACGCCCGCCACGGTCGAGACGCTGCGCGCGCTCGATCCCTACGGCGTCGTCGTCGCCTGCGGCGGCGATCAGATCGTGCCGAACATTCCCGGTGTGGACCGCAGCAACGTTTACTATATCGAGGATGTGCTTTTGCGCCGCGTCTCCTTCGAGGGCAAGAACATCGCCGTCATCGGCGGCGGCCATGTCGGCCTTGAGGTCGCACACTTCCTGTGCGACAACAACAAGGTCACGGTCGTTGAGATGCAGAAGGAGGTCGGCGTCACGATCTACCGCACGGCGCGCTACAAGCTGTTGTCCCTGCTCGCCGAGAGCGGCGTGGAGGTCCTGACCGAGCACGCCATTGCCGGCGTGACCGACGGCGCGGTCGAGCTCAGGAAGACCGACACCGGCGAGACCGTCACCCGCCCGGCCGATATCGTCATCATGGCGCTCGGCAATCGTCCCGACAAGAGCTACGAGCAGCAACTCAAGGATGCATTCGACAAGGTCGTCTTTGTCGGCGACGCCAACAAGGGCGGAACGATGGCCGATGCCACGCTCAGCGCCTACGAAAACTGCTGGTTCTTCTAAACCATACTGAATTTTTTATAAAAGGAAGGCTTTATTATGAAAAACAATCTGTTTGATCTTTCCGGCCAGGTCGCGTTCTGCTGCGGCGGTTCCTCCGGTCTCGGCCTTCAGTTCGCCAAGGCGATGGCCAACGCGGGCGCAGACATCGCGCTCGTCGCCCGCCGCACCGACCGTCTGGACGAAAACGCCAGGGAGATCGAGGCGGAATACGGCGTCAAGGTCTATCCGCATTACATGGATCTGCAGGATTCCAAGAGCATCACGGACTGCGTCAGCGACGTCGTTGCGCATTTCGGCAAGATCGACATTCTGGTCAATGCCGCCGGCATTCCGGGCGGCGGCGACCCGGCCACGCTCACGGACGAGTACTGGCTCAACGTCATCAACACCGACCTCAACGGTCAGTTCTTCACCTGCCGCGAGGTTGTGCGCCAGTCCATGAAACCCAATCAGTACGGCCGCATCATCATGGTCTCGTCCATCCACGGCGTCTGCGGCCGCAAGGGCGTGGACACGGCTCCGTATGCGGCGGCCAAGGGCGGCATCGTCAACCTGACGCGCTCGCTCGGCAACTCCTGGGCGCGCGACGGCATCACCGTCAACTGCATCTGCCCGGGCTACTTCCCGACGGAAATGACCGCGGCCTACATCGATGCGCCGTTTTTCAATCAGGCGCATCTCGAGTGCTGCCCGATGGAGCGCCACGGCAAGACCGGCGAAATGGACGGCCTGTGCACCTACTTTGCTTCCCCGGCCTGCAGCTACACCACCGGCCAGATCGTGTGTGTGGACGGCGGCTGGAGCGCCATCTGATCTCTGCCTGATCCGGCTTTCGCCGCGGCGCATAGCGGCGAAGCCGTTCCTCTCCGCGTCGGGCGGCTGTGTATGCCCGGCTGCCCGGCGCGTCATGTTTCCCGTATCACCATGCGCATTTCTTCCTTTCATTTTCCCCCACTCCATGGCATACGTCCCTTCTTTTTTCTTTGCGCGGCAGCAGTTTTTGCTGCCGCGCAAAGCGCGTTTTGGCCGGCCGGCGGGGGGGCATTGCCGACGCTTTTCACGCCGTATTGGCTTGTTGTTTCGTGAGCACTTTTTTGCCGCGAGCGCTCTCCGCATTCGGGGCAGCACCGATAGCGCGTGCGGCCGATGTGCATGGCTGCGCCTGAGTACGTGCGCTATTTTCTTATCCCGTCTGATCCGCCTGATACAAGGGCTGGTGTGCTGTGTGCGGTATTCTAAAAAAGCATATCCGCCGGGCGGTCGTATGGCCGTCCGGCGGATGTTGCTATGGTATGAAGATTTGGCGTTGGATGGAGGTCTCGCATCTGCTCAGCGGCACAGCAGATTCGCAACCGGAATCCCGACTGCGACGCACAGCACGACCTGAACAAGCATAAATACCAGCCCCCACTTGCATACCTGCCGGTTGTCTGTCCATCCGGAAGAGTATGCGACCGCTGCAGTCGGTGTGGCGGGGGGTGTTGCCCAGCCGTTCATTGCCGAAGAGGTGATGAGGATCGCAAGCATCATCGGACTCAGCAGCCCGCGGTACAGATTCATGCACAGCGGCAGCGCTACGGCAAAGACTACCGAGAGGGCAACGGAATTGGAGCAGAAATTCGTCAGCAGGTCCACGGCAAACACCATGATGATCGCAAATACCAACGGCGGCATATGGGAGAATGCCGGTGCCATGGCATTGGACAGCCATTCCGAAAGCCCAATATCCGCATTGCCCATGAACGAGCCCAACCCCATGATTGTGGCGATGAACAGGTAGGTCGGCCAGTTTACGGCTTTGACGGCATCGCCCCAGTCGAGGATCTTCTCGCCGTCCACCCGGACAAAATTCATGACAAACAGCGCCAGAAGCGGCGGATAGCAGTTGTTGATCTTGCTGAGCATCGGGTATGCGGTGGGCCAAAAATATTTGCTCAGCCCCGGCAGCAGCCACAAAAGCACACACAGCAGATAGATTATCAGCGACCATCGCTCTTTCTTGCGAAACGCGCCACAGGAGGCTGCCAGCCGGTCGTAGTCGATGCTGGTAAAGGCGGACACATCCGGCCTCCAGACAAAGCGCATCAGCAGGAAAATAACCGCAGCCGAGAGAAGCGATACGGGTGTTGTGACGGCACTGAAGGTAAAGAAGTCCATCGACTCACCGACATAGGATTCGTATAGGGAAAAGCCCTGGATGGTAACGGCGTGGGAGATCGGATTGGTGCCGTTAGAAAGCAGGGCGATGCTTACCGTGCCCAGAAGTAGCATGGATGACAGGCTGCGATCACGCCGGTGATCGAGTCCGATGCTCTCAAATATGCTCAGCAGGATTGGCAGAAAAATCATGATACACGTCGCCGACGAGAGCACGAGGTCGAGAATGTAAACCGACGCGAAATACATGGAAATGGTCCACCACGGACTTTTTCTTGCCAGCTTGTTCGTTAAAAACCAAATCGCAATGCGTCGCGCAACGCCGCTTTTGATCAGGGCAGCTGCCAGCATGAAGCAAAACAGCAGAAACACCGCAGTGCTGTTGCCGAAGGTCGCCTGTGTGACTTTCGCCGCGCCGAGTCCGGGCACAGTCGTGAGCAGGGCGAAGACGAACATGCTTGTCCAGTCCACGCCCCAGCTCAGAAACAGGAGAATTGCCACGGCCAGAATGCCGAGGATCTGAAATCCGGCATCCGATAGTCCGGCCGGTGGTGGCAGTAACTTTACGGCGAAAACGATCAGCAGGGAGAGCACGAGTACGACCCATTTAATAGGGGAAGCTTTGTTTTTCATTTTTCATTCAGAAAGTCATGAGGCTCTCGACGTTTGCGCCAAGCTCAGCCCTGGTCTTTGTAGCGTTTGTCGTAGTTTGCCTGCACGGCGCGCACGGCCTGCGAAAGCACGTCGCAGGTCGGCGTTGCCACGCCGGCGATCTTACCAAAGCGGGAGATCGCGCCCGAGAGCGTGTTGACCTCCGTCTGGCGCTTATAGATCAACATATCCTGCGCGAGGGATGGATAGTAGTCGCCGTAGCTCGCAACGGTTTTGGGAATGTCGCTGACAAGTCCGGTATACAGATCGTCGGCAATGCCCAGTGCCTTTGCGCAGTCGCTCGCTTCTTTCAGGATCTGCTTGACCATGGCGAGGGCATTTTCATCTTCGTATACCTGCTTCATCGTCAGGCCCAGCACGCCGCACACCGTGTTGAAACCGCTGTTGGAGGCGGCCTTTTTCCACAGCGCCGGGCGCACATCGTCGAGATATTCAGGGTTCAGTCCGCCCTTGGCAAAGCAGTCCACGATGTACTTGCAGCCTTCCGCCGCGATGCCGCCGCCGTATACCGGGCCGAGATACATATTCGTGATCCCCTGTGCGGGGCGCGAATCGCACTGGGCGGGCGCGGTGAGCACCGTGCCGATGCGGCCGCAGCCGCAGCCGATCTGCGCCTCCGATACGAACTTCGCCAGATCGAGATCGTTGCCGAGACCGTTCTGCAGGGAGATGACTGCCGTCTTGTCTGTGATGCAGCACGCCGCGCTCGTCATGGCGGCGATGGTCGCAGTGGATTTGACGAGGATGATGAAGATGTCACACGGGCCGACTTCCTGTGCGCTGTATGCGGTGCGGAAGCCGGTCAGATGGTGCACGCCATTGTGGTCGGTCATGGTCATGCCGTGATCGCGCACGGCGTCCATGTGCGCCTTGTTGAGGTCGATCAGCCAAATATCATCTGCGCCGCCCATCCTGAGATAGGAGGCAAATACGCTGCCGGTAGCTCCGCAGCCGAGAATTCCGATTTTCATAGTTCATTATCTCCTTATGTAATAGACCGGCCGGCATGCGTCAGCCGCAGATGGCCGTGCCGAGCAGGTAGCCAAACGACATGGTAACGATCACGTGGATCAGCGCGGTGAGCAGGCCCCACTTCATCATGGACTTCGTGTCGACCCACTCGGAGCCATAGACGACCGCGGCTGTCGGGGAGGCGGGAGGCGCGGTCCAGCCGTTGTTCGCCGCACTGGTCACGAGCGTTGCAACGACGAAAACGCTGATGCGTCCGCCATAGATGCCCATTGCGAGCGGCAGCGCCACTGCAAGCATGACAGAGGCTGTAACGGTGTTGGACGTGAAGTTCGTCATCAGGTCAGCCAGCAGCACCATGACGGCGAGGAAGACGAACGGACTGACGTTGGAGAATACCGGAGAGAGCACGGAAGACATCCATGCGGGAATGCCGATGTCGGCATTGCCCATGAAAGAGCCAAGGCCCATGATAGAGGCGATAAACATGAACGAGGGCCAGTTGACTGACTTGACGGCCTCGCCCCAGTCCAGGATCTTTTCACCGTCGACCTTGATGAAATTCATGAGAAACAGCGCTGCGAGCGGCGGCAGGCAGTTATTGATCTTGCCGAAGAAAGCTGCAGCACCGGGCCAGATGTATTTGCTCAGGCCGGGCATCATCCACAAAAGCACGCAGACGATGTAGAAGAATACAGACCATTTTTCTTTTTTCGTCATGGGGCCCAGGGAGCTGGTCATGGCGTCGTAGTTGACATTCTTCAACGCGCTGACCTCAGGATGCCATACGAATTTCACCATCAGGACAAAGAGCACAACACACACGATGGAGACGGGAAAGGCGATGGCGCAGTATGTGAAGAAGTCCATGGCCTCGCCGGTGAAAGATTCATAGAACGAAAAGCCCTGAAGCGTGGTTGCGTGAGAGATGGGGTTGGCACTGTTGGAGATCAAGCCGGTGACCAGCGTGCCGAGCATGAGCGCCACGGCGATGGGCGCCTTGTCTTCTTTCTGAATGCCGACGCTTTCGAGGATCTCAGCAGCGATGGGCAGCATGACAAAAATGGTTGCCGCAGTGGACAGCACGAAGTTGAGCACGTAGTTTGCGGCGAAGAACATGATGACGGTCCACCAAGGGCTCTTGCGCGCGAGTTTGTTGGTCAAAAACCAGATCGCAATTCTGCGGGCGGCGCCGCTTTTTGTCAGGCACGCGGCGAGCATCATGCAGAAGACCAGGAATACGACTGTGTTGTTGCCGAACGTTGCCTGCGTGACTTTGGCAGCGCTCAGGCCGTCAACGGTCATCAGCGCGAAGACGATCATCATGCTGGGGAAACCGGTGCCCCAGGTCAGGAACAGAATGATCGCGCCGATCAAAATGCCAAGGACCTGAAAACCGGCCTGAGACAGGTCGGCCGGCGCCGGGATATATTTCGTGGCAAACATGAACAGCAGCGCAATCACCAGCGCGACCCATTTGCCCGCGGAAACGTTTTTTGTTTTTTGCATATGAACTCTCCTACCTGTTTCATTCATTTTCCTGTTTTGCGGCGGCGCGGCCAGCTGTGCGCGTTCCCAAAACTATGTTTGCTCCTCTCTCCCCGAGAGGCTTTGCTGCCCAACAGAGCCCCGGGAGGTACTTGAACACAGCTTCATTGTATAAAATGGTGTGAAACTGTGTCAAAACGGAACCGAAACGACAGGGTGCGTTCCCAAATAAGTACATTCTATCAGATTATGAACGGAAAGCCAATCCGGGCTCGGGCCTTTCGGCTTGTGCGTGAAATTGCAACAATTTTAACAATGGGATTTGCGTTGACAGGTTGATTTTTGGTCATTATAATCGAACGCAAGAGAGAAAAGAGGTGGCCATGATGACAGAAGGAAAATTTGATGCGGACATTGCGCGGCTGCACGAGATCAATCCGTTTCTTTCAAACACGGATCTTGTGTATACCATTCTGCGCGACCAGATCGTCAACCACAAGCTGCAGCCGGGGAAAAAGCTCAATCAGGAGCAGATCGCCATCGACATGAACGTCAGCCGCACGCCGGTGCGGGAGGCATTTTTCCGGCTGGAGACAGAGGGGTTTCTGGAAAAGGGCGCCCAGGGGTATACGGTGTACGAAATGAAGCCGGGCGATTACATGATGCTGCTGGATGTGCGTATCGCCATAGAAAGGCTGGCGACGCGGCTGGCCTGCTCGCAGATGCTCGGCTCCGAGCGGCGGCAGCTCGAGCAGAACCTCAGTGAGACGCAGCGCGTGCTTGACAGCGGCATCGGCAAGGCGTGGAACGGCGATTTTGACATCCTCAATCAGGTGCTGGCCGACCGGCTGTTTTATGAAATGGGGCAGCTGGACCATGCATTTCACCGCATGATCATCGCCGCGTCGCACAACAAATATCTGGTCAGTACCTACGACAGTATTGACCCGAAGATCCATTTCTTCCGCTACTCGGCGCTGAGCGTGAGCGCCTGCCTGAACATGACCGAGCGGCACAAGAAAGTCTTTGAGGCGATCGTTGCCCGGGACGAGGAGTTGGCCGAGCGCCGCATGGAGCGGCACCTGGCGCTGACTGTCCCGCGGGCGATGGGCCTGTAACGAGACCCGAAAAAGCAAGCACGGGAAAAAGCTTTGCACAAATTTTTGTGCAAAGCTTTTCTTTTGGCTTTTTTTTCGACACGGGTGGGTCATATGCGCTAATTTGGAAACAACAGCGGCCGGACGGCCCATCCGGCTGCTGACAGCGCGGCGCTGCGGCCAGCAGCAGACCGCTGCGCACAAGGAGTGATTTATTGAAGCGAATTCTTGTGATCAATACCGGCTCTACGTCTACAAAGATCGCCGTGTTTGAAGATCGGACCAAGTGCATGGAGCAGAACATCGTCCACTCGGTCGAGGTGCTGCGCCAGTGCGCGGATCTCAATGCTCAGCTCCCGCTGCGGCAGCAGGCGATTCTTGCTGCGCTGCAGGCCGGCGGACAGGACCCGGCCGGATTTGATGCCATCGCCGCTCGCGGCGGCACGTTCGGCATGGTGCAGGGCGGGGCTTACCTCGTGGATGAGGCACTTCTGGCTGCATGCCGCGCGCCGGTAACGAGCCATGCGTCCAATCTTTCGGCCATTCTGGCTGCGGCGTTTGCCGAAACCAGCGGCTGCAACGCGTATATCTATGACGCCGTGTGCGTCAATGAAGTGGAGAACATTGCGCGCATGACCGGCCTCAAGGAGATCAGGCGCCGTCCGTTTTCCCACGTGCTCAATACTCGCGCCACGGCGCGCGATGTGGCTGCGTCCCTCGGCCGCCGGTATGAGGACATGGTACTCATCGTCGCCCATCTCGGCGGCGGCATCAGCATCAACCTGCACCGCAACGGTCGCATTATCGACCTGTGCAGCGATGATGAAGGCCCTATGTCGCCTGAGCGCGCCGGCAAGCTCAACGGCAAGTCCTATGTGGACCTGTGCTACTCCGGCAAGTATACAAAGCCGGAAATGATGCGACACATCAAGGGAGAAGGCGGCCTCGTGTCGCACCTGGGCACCAGCAGCCTCATCGAGGTCGAGCAGCGCATTGCCGACGGCGACGCCTATGCACGCGCGGTGCTCGAGGCTATGGCCTACCAGATCGCCAAGGAGATCGGCGCGCTGGCCACCGTTGTCAGCGGGCAGCTCGACAGCGTCATTCTTACCGGCGGCTGCGCCTATTCGCGTATGCTCACGGATCTTGTCCGCGATCGCGTTGCCTTTCTGGCGCCGGTCACGGTCGTGCCAGGCGCCAAGGAAATGGAGGCGCTGGCCGAGGGCGTGCTCCGCGTACTCGGCGGCAAAGAGCCCGCGCACAGATACCAAAGCGCAAAGGAGTAAACCACATGTATCAGAAATTTCAGGATATTGTCGCCGCGGCACAGCAGCGCAGCCCCAAGCGGGTGATCGCCATTGCTGCGGCGGCAGATGAAAAGATGGTTCACGTTGCCAAGACCGTCACGGATATGGAGCTGTGCGACGTGATTCTCGTCGGCGATGAGGATGTGCTCGATGTGCTGCTCGCCGAGCAGGGCTTGCGGCCGGAAGCCGTCACGATCGTGGACGAAAAGAATTCCGACCGGCTCGGCCTGCGCGCCGTGGAGCTCGTCAGCTCCGGCAAGGCGGACATCCTCGTCAAGGGTAAGATGAATACCAGCGACTTTCTGCGCGCGGTGCTCAACAAGGAAGTCGGCCTGCGCACGGGGCGGCAGCTCAACGTGCTCACCTGTTACGATGTGCCAACAGAGCCGAAGCTGTTTTTTATCACCGACGGCGGCATGACCGTTGCGCCAGCGCTGGCCGACAAGGCCGAGATCCTGCACAACGCCGTGCCGGTGCTGCACCACATGGGGATTGCCGAGCCGAAAATCGCGATCCTCGCAGCGAACGAAAAGCCCAGCCCCAAGATGCCGGCGACTATGGACGCCAAAGCTCTGTGCGAGATGGCCGCGAGCGGCGAGCTGCCGGCGGGCATTTATGAGGGTCCCATCGCGTTCGACGTGGCCATGCGCCCGGAGGCGGCTGCCGAGAAGGGCATCACCAGCCGCGTGAGCGGGGACGTCGATCTGTTTCTCGTGCCGAACATCGAGACCGGCAACTGCCTTGGCAAGGCAATCGGCTATTTCGGCCACTGCCAGACGGCCGGCATCGTCGTCGGCGCTGCAGCGCCGGTCGTGATGTCGTCACGCGCGGCATCCATTGAAGGAAAAGTCACTTCCATCGCCTGGGCAATCCTGGCCTGCGGCGATGAGCAAACGGAGGAAAGATCATGAGAAAAGCATATATCAATCCCGAAAACTGCAAGGCCTGCGGGATCTGCATGGACAACTGCAGCCAAGCGGCCATCGCCATGACGGATGACATCAACAGCCACGGCTATAAGCACATTGCCGTCGATCAGAGCAAATGCGTTGGCTGCGGGATCTGCTACATCGTTTGTCCGGATGCAGTCTTTACGATCAAGGAAGGGGGTAACGAATAATGGGCGATATGGTAAAGGGCAACATTGCCGTTGCAGAAGCTGCCGTTCGAGCGGGTGTGGAAGTCTACGCGGGCTATCCCATCACGCCGTCCACGGAAGCAATGGAATATCTCTCCGGCCGTATGCCGGAGCTGGGCCGCACGTTTGTGCAGGCCGAGAGCGAGCTGGCCGGCATCAACATCATCATGGGTGCGTCCGCCTGCGGTCACCGCGTACTGACGGCCTCCTCCGGCCCGGGCATCTCCCTCAAGCAGGAGGGCATTTCCTACATGAACCAGATGAATTTTCCTGCCGTCATCCTCAACGTTGTCCGTTGGGGCAACGGCCTCGGTGCGCTCAACGGCTCGCAGACCGACTATCACAGAGAGACCCGCGGTGGCGGCAACGGCGATTATCGCAACATTATCCTCTGCCCAAGCACGGTGCAGGAGTCCGTGGACCTGATGTATGAGGCGTTCGACATCGCCGAGAAGTACCGCTGCATCGTCGAGATCATGTCCGAGAGCGGTCTGGGACAGATGATGGAACCGTGCGAATATCCGGAATTCCGCGAGCTGAAAAAGTGCGGCTGGGGTCTCGATGGCACCTATAAGGTCAAGCGCGGCGATTTTCTCGGCCGCGACCTGCAGAAGGAGTCTGACACGTACATGGCCAAGGTACGCGCCATGCGGGAAAACGAGCAGCGCTGGGAAGCCAAGTATACCGAGGACGCCGAGTATGTGTTCGTCGCCTACGGTCTGCCCGGCCGCGCCGTCTCCGGTGTGGTCGAGCAGCTGCGCGCCGCCGGGGAAAAGGTCGGCTACATTCGTCCGATCACGGCTTGGCCGTACCCGGAGAAGGCGTTCGCGGCGCTTGCGGAAAAGAATCCCGATCTCAAGGGCTTCATCTCCGTCGAGACCAACGGTGAGGGTCAGATGGTCGACGACGTCGCCCTGTACGCGAAGAAATACGGCATGGGTGCAGTGCCTGTGTACGTGCTGCCCTACGTCTGCGATATCCCGAAGGACGACCGCGTCAAAGCGGATTACGCGTGCATCAAAGCCGGCGAGATCAAGGAGGTCTACTGATATGGCAAAGGAACTCAAAGCACCCGAACTTATGAATTACGCCATGTTCTGCGGCGGCTGCGGCCACGGTGTGCTGCTGCGGCTGATTTGTGAATGCCTGGAGGAATACGGCCTTGACAAGAAGACCATTGCGGCCATCGGCGTTGGCTGCAGCTGCCATCTCAAGAGCGGCATCAATGTGGACCTCGTGCAGTCCCCGCACGGCAGAGCGGCCGCGGTCGCGACCGGCATCCGCAGAGCGGAACCGGACAAGTTTGTCTTTTCCTATCAGGGCGACGGCGATGCGTACAACATCGGCCTGGCCGAGACGCTCAACGCTGCCTACCGCAACGAGAATATCTGCGTGTTTACCATCAACAACGGCAACTTCGGCATGACCGGCGGCCAGATGGCATGGACCACCATGCCCGGCCAGAAGACGGCCACCTCTCCCAAGGGCCGCGACTGCGCGATGACCGGCATCCCGATCAAGGTACCGGAACTGATCGCATACAGCTTCACGCCCGCCTATGTCGCGCGTGGTGCCGTGACGACGCCGGCCGAGATCAACCGGCTCAAGGGCTATATCAAAAACGCCATCGAGGCCCAGCTCAACGGCGAGGGCTACTCCATGGTCGAGGTCATGTGCTCCTGCCCGACAAACTGGAATCTCAACCCCATCGACGCGAAACAGCGCCTCGCGGATGAAGTGATCCCCTACTATTCGCTCGGCGAGATCAAGAAGAGAGGAGAATGAGCATGAGAGAAATTGTTTTTGCAGGTTTCGGCGGACAGGGCGTCCTGACCGCAGGTCTGATCGTGTCTCAGATCGCGCTGTATAAAGGCTTTCACGCTACCTGGATGCCGGCCTATGGTGCGGCCCAGCGTGGCGGCACAGCCAACTGCACCGTCAAGTACGGCCCGGAGAAGATCACCAACCCCGGCCAGCAGAAGCCGGACCTGGTCCTGGCCATGAACACGCCGTCGTTCAAGAAATTTGTCGGCATGGTCAAGCCCGGCGGTATCATTCTCGTCAATGCCGACATGATGACCGAGGACACGAACGTTCGCGACGACATTCAGGTCGTCAGCGTGCACTGCAATTATCTGGCCGACAGCGTCCAGAATGCTAAGGGCGCGAACATCGTCATGATCGGCGCCATTACCCGCATCCTCGGCGACTTCACGCACGACGAGGGCGTTGAAGGCATGAACGATATGTTCCGCAAGAAGGGCAAGAGCAAATTCGAGGCCCAGAATGTGGCCGCCTTTGAGGCCGGCTACCATGCGCTGGAGAGCTGAGTATGAAGGTCACATTTGCGCAGGAAATGCAGCTGTGCAAGGCGCTGCTGGCCGCGCAGGGCATGCCCGCGGAGGACGCGGAGATCCTCGGTTCCTCCGTTGCCCATTCCGATTTTACCGGCATCTATTCCCACGGGCTGTCCCGCTTTTCCAACTATCTCAAGCGCTTCGCCAACGGAGCCATGAAGCCGGACGCGGCGCTGACCATCACGAATGATACCGGCTCGACCGTCGCCTATGACTGCGACAACGGCTGCGGCGTCGTGTCCCTGACGCACGTCTACCGCCAGATGGCGTCGCGCGCCAAAGAGCATGGCATCGTCATCGCCACCGGCCGCAAGGCTTCCAATATTGGCTGCGGCAGCTTCTATGCCGAGATGGCTGCGAAGGACAACCTCATGGCGCTGTTTTGCTGCAACACGATTAAGTGCGTCGCGCCGTTCGGAGGGGCCGACAGTCTGCTCGGCACAAACCCGATCATCGTGGCCGTGCCCGCCGGGGAGGAGCGCCCGCTGATCCTCGACATCTCTACGACCATCACCGCCATGGGTAAGATCCAGGCAGCGGCGCGCGAGGGCAAGCCCATACCCGCCGGCTGGGCACTGGATGAAAATGGTGCGCCGACAACGGATGCCGCCAAGACAAAAACGGTCGTGCCCATTGCGGGCCCGAAGGGCTACGGGCTGGCCGTCATGATCGAGGCATTCGCTGCGCTGCTGGCCGGGGCAAATTACGGCGCCGGTATCGGCGCGCCGAATAAGGGCGAGCACGAAAACACCGGTTTTGCCATGATTCTCGTCGATGTGGAAAAATTCATGCCGGTCGAGACCTTCAAGGCCAATGTCGATGCATATATCCGCTCCATCAAGGGCAGCCGCAAGGCCGAAGGTGTGCAGGAGATCCTCATGCCCGGTGAGCTGGAATATAAGCGCTACCAGCAGTATATGCGCGACGGCTATGACGTCAGCGAGGCGCTGGCCAAGGAACTGGTCGGTTATGCTGTGCGGTTCGGCCTCGTGCCGGATGGCACGGATTTCGAGACGTTTGTCCGCGGGCTCTGAGCGTGTTCCTTTGCTTTGCCCCGGATCCTTTTCTCTCCGCACAGTCTCTCTCGCTGCGTGTTCACCCATTTCACCTTTTTCTGTTTGACATTTTTCGAATTTCCTCTCGGGGCAGAGCAAACGCCAAATAGCCTGCCGGCGGTGTCGCGAGCCGCCGGTGACGCGGCGGGCGTTGCGCGCCCGGAGACGGAAGTGCGCACATTCACCAATTTCATCCGCTGATTTTCGGCAGTATGACAAAAGACCAGCCGCCGCAGGCGATGCCTGCGGCGGCTGGTCTCGTATTTGGGGAAGTGTGCTCAGCCGTGCTTTTTCACCCGGCGCTTGCCGGTCATGTGCTCCACGGTCAGGCACAGCACGGTCGTACGCGGGATGACCGCCGTGGAAAACGGGAAGTCCGGCGCGCGGTACTGCGCCATGAGCGCACGCAGCGCGTGCTCCTTGCCGCTGTCCGGCACGACGGTGATGCGCCCCTGACCGATGACGCTCTCATACGTCATGGTGCAGTTGCCGTGCTCGTCGTCGAGGATGAGGCCGTGGCCGCGGTCCATCTCGAACGATGCGTTCGGGTTTCTGGCGATGAGGTCATACTTCGTGCCGGTATCCGCACCGTGAAAGTACAGCCGGACGGTCTCGCCGTCGACCTCAAGGCCGAAGTTCAGCGGCAGGATGTAGGGATACGGCTCGTCATGCAGGGCGAGGCGGCAGACGTCGCACCCGCGCATGACGGTGATGAGCTCCTGAAAATCGGTGATCTCCCGATCGGATCTGCGCATGCGAATGCTCCTTTCTGATCAGCCGACCGGCGGGCCGAGGCGCGCCAGCACGTCCTGAAAATACTCCGGCAGCGGGCAGGTGAACGTCACAAGCTCGCCCGTGCGCGGATGCACGAAGCGCAGCGCGCGCGCGTGCAGGCACTGTCCGCTCAGCCCCTTTTCCGGGCGCTTATGCCCGTAGACAAGATCGCCGAGCAGGGGGTGACCGATGTGCGCCATGTGCACGCGGATCTGGTGCGTTCGGCCGGTCTCAAGCTCGCAGCGGATGTGTGTGTAGCCGTTGTAGCGCGCGATGACCGACCAGTGCGTGACGGCGCGGCGGGCATTTTTCTGCGTCACGGCCATGCGCTTGCGATCGGTCGGGTGGCGGCCGATGGGCGCGTCCACCGTGCCGGCATCGTCGCGCAGATTGCCGCAGACGACGGCCTCATATGTGCGCGCCATCGTGTGGCCTGAAAGCTGCGCCGAGAGCGCCAGGTGCGCAAAGTCGTTCTTCGCCGCGACGAGCAGCCCCGACGTGTCCTTGTCGATGCGGTGCACGATGCCCGGCCGCCGCTCGCCGCCGACGCCGGAGAGACTCTCCCCGCAGTGGGCGAGCAGGGCGTTGACGAGCGTGCCGTCCTCGTGGCCGGGCGCGGGGTGCACGACCATGCCGCGCGGCTTGTTGACGACGATGAGATCCGCATCCTCGTACACCACGTCCAGCGGCAGATCCTGCGCCACGAGCTCCGAGGGCGCGGCATCCGGCAGCGTCACGACAAACGTGTCGCCGGGGACGGTTTTGTAGTTTTTCTTCACGGGCGCGCCGTCTTTCGTCACCGCGCCCTGCGCGAGCAGCCGCTGGGCGGCGCTGCGCGTGAGCCCGGGCAAAGAGCGCGCGAGGAGAGCGTCGATCCGCTCGGCGCTCTCCTGTGTTTGAATCGTTCGTTGTTCCATTAGAAATCCGAAAACTCCGCCAAAATGTCGTCGAGTGAGTACGCTGCGCCGTTGGCACTGCCGTCCGTGGCATCGTCCGGCTTGGGCGTTTCCGGCTCGGCGGGCGCAGCAGGTGTACTGTTGAGATAGGCCAGCAGCGGATCCGCCGCCTCGGCCGCAGGCTGCGCTGCCGGTTTGGGCTGCGCGGGGGCTGCCGGTTTGGGCTGCACGGGGGCTGCCGCCTCGGGCGCGGCGGGTGTCACCGGCTGCGCGGCGACGGGCGCGCGGTCCCACGCGGCGAAGAGATCATCCTTCGCCGGAGCGGTCTCCGGCGCGGCAGCCTCGGGTGCGGCGTTCGGCGCGGGCTTTGCGCTCGCTTCGGGCGCGGCGTCGGGCCTGCGCCTTGCGGGCAGGTGCAGCTTGCGTGCCTTGGGCGCGTCATGCGCTGCACCGGTGCGCTGCCTGTGCGCGGTTTTCGGCGCGGCGTCATCCGCACCGTCGTCCCCGCGGTAGAAGATCACGTGCAGGCACAGCGTGATGCCGGCCACGACGATGAACACGTCCGCCAGATTGAACACGGCAAAGCGCACGAAGAGGAAATTGAACATGTCCACGACGTAGCCGCTGAGGATGCGGTCGATGCAGTTGCCGACCGCACCGGCGAGCACCAGCACGACCGACCAGCGGCCGACTTTGCCGTGCACGACGTTGTGCCGCAGGCAGAACACCGCGATGGCGGCGAACACGAGCGTGAAGATGATGAAGATCCAGTGCGGCGCGTGCTCGAGCATGCTGAACGCAGCGCCGTTGTTGTGGATGTTCGTCAGCTCCAGCACGCCCGGAATGAGTGTGACGTGCCCGGTGTCGAGCGCGATGTTGACGGTGACCCAGTATTTGAGCCCTTGGTCAGCGATGAGGATCAGGATGGCTACGATGGCATACCACATAGCGGTTCCTCGCTTTCGGATCAGGATTTTGGGATCGGGTGATTACTCCGCCTGCTGCGCGGCCACGACCGCGGCACAGCGCGGGCACAGTCCGGTCTCGGGGTCGGCCTGCTCGGAGTGCATCCAGCAGCGCGGGCACTTGACGCCGGGCGCGTTGCGCACGGAGATGTGCAGACCGGGGAAGTTCGTGCCGGTGCCGGTGACGGCATCGGCCGGCACGTCATCGCCGATGAGCGCCTGCGATACGATCAGCAGCTCCGGCAGGTTCATGCTCTGCACGTCGTCGAGCGCGGCCTTGGCGGCGTCATCGTCGGCGCGCAGCGTCACGGCTGCCTCGAGCGGCTTGCCGATGCGCTTTTCGGCGCGGGCGGCCTCAAGCACACCGTTGACGTCCGTGCGCACGCGGATGAGCTGGTCCCACCGGGCGAGCTCGCTCTCGCTGAGCGCGTAGGCATCGAACGGCTGGTTCATGACGTTGAGCAGCACGTTGCGCGCATCGTCCTCGGCGCGATGCGGCATGGCCAGCCAGATCTCGTCGCAGGTGAAGGCGAGGATCGGCGCGAACATCTTCGTCATGCTGTCGAGGATGAGGAACAGCGCCGTCTGCGCGCTGCGGCGCTCGAGTCCGTTGCGCTCGTCGCAGTAGAGGCGGTCCTTGATGATGTCGAGGTAGAAGCTCGAGAGCTCCACGACGCAGAAGTCGTTGATCGCGTGCGAGACCACGTGGAACTCGTAGTTGTCGTATGCCTTGGCCACGCGGCGGATGAGGTCGTTGAGCTTCGTGATCGCCCAGCGGTCGAGCGGGAGCATATCCTCCGGCGCGACGAGGTGCGCGGCGTCAAAGCCGTCGAGGTTGCCGAGGCAGTAGCGCGCGGTGTTGCGGAACTTGAGGTAGTTTTGCGTCAGCTGCTTGAAGATCTCCTTGGAGCAGCGCATGTCGGCGTGGTAGTCGGCGCTGCCCGCCCAGAGGCGCAGCATATCGGCGCCGAACTCGTTGATGATCTCGGCCGGGTCCATGCCGTTGCCGAGGGATTTGTGCATGGCGCGGCCTTCGCCGTCGACCGTCCAGCCGTGGGTCAGGCACTCACGGTACGGAGCGCCCTTGCCGAGCGCACCGACGGCCACGAGCAGCGACGACTGGAACCAGCCGCGGTACTGGTCGCCGCCCTCGATATACATATCCGCCGGCCAGAAGCCCTGGTCGCGCTGCATGGCGGCGACGTGAGTGGAGCCGGAGTCGAACCAGCCGTCGAGCGTGTCGGTCTCCTGCGTGAAGTGCTTGCCGCCGCAGTGCGGGCAGGTGAAGCCCTCGGGCAGGATGTCGGCCGCCGGGCGGTCGAACCAGGCGTTGCTGCCTTCCTTTTCAAACAACTGTGCCACGGCCTCGATGCTCTCCTCGGTGCAGACGGGCTTGTGGCAGTCGTCGCAGTAGAACACCGGGATCGGCAGACCCCAGCGGCGCTGACGGGAGATGCACCAGTCGGCGCGCTCGCGGATCATGGCGGCCATGCGCTCCTTGCCCCACGCGGGCAGCCAGCGCACGTTCTCGCACGCGGCGACCGCGTCCTCCTTAAAGGAGTCCACGGAGCAGAACCACTGCGGCGTGGCGCGGAAGATGATCGGGCTCTTGCAGCGCCAGCAGTGCGGATAGCTGTGCACGATGTCCTCGGATGCGAAGAGCGAGCCGGCCGCCTTCATGTCTGCGAGGATGATGGGGTTGGATTCCTCCGTGGTCAGTCCCGCATACTTGCCGGCGTAGTCGGTGTGGCGGCCCTGATCGTCCACGGGCACGACCATGTCCATGCCGTAGCGCTTGCAGGTCAGGTAGTCGTCGGCGCCGAAGCCGGGCGCGGTGTGCACGCAGCCGGTGCCGGAGTCCATGGTGACGTAATCGGCCAGCACCAGACGCGAGGTCTTGGGCAGGAAGGGATGGTCGGCGAGCATGTTCTCAAAGAATGCGCCGGGGTGCTGCTCGAGCACCTCATAGCTCTCAAAGCCGCCGATGTGCATGACCTTCTCGGTCAGCGCGTCGGCCATGACGTACACCTCACCGTTGGGCGCCTGGACGAGGTTGTACAGCTCGCGCGGATTGAGCGCGATGGCGAGGTTGCCGGGCAGGGTCCAGATCGTGGTCGTCCAGATGACGAAAAAGAGCTTGCTGTGCTCGACGTTCGGCAGCTTGCCGAGGTCGTCGTGCATCGGGAACTTCACGTACACGGTCGTGCACGGATCGTCCTGATACTCGATCTCCGCCTCGGCGAGGGCGGTCTCGTCGTGGGCGCACCAGTACACCGGCTTGAGCCCCTTGTAGATGTGGCCGTTGCGGTACATCTTGCCGAACACGCGCACCTCTTCGGCCTCAAAGCCCTTGTTCATGGTCTTGTAGGGGTGCTCCCAGTCGGCGACGACGCCCATGCGCTTGAAGCCGTCCATCTGGCGGTCGATGTATTTCTGCGCATAGTCGTGGCAGGCGCTGCGGAAGTCGGCGATGCTCATGGCCTTGTGGTTGAGCTTCTGCTCCTTGATGATGGCGCTCTCGATGGGCATGCCGTGGTTGTCCCAGCCGGGGATGTAGGGCGTGTAGTAGCCGCGCATGGCATAGGAGCGGACGATGAAGTCCTTGAGCGCCTTGTTGAGCGCGTGGCCCATGTGGATGTTGCCGTTGGAGAACGGAGGGCCGTCGTGCAGGCTGAAGCGCGGCTTGCCGTCGTTCTTTTTGAGCATTTCGTTATACAGATCCATGTCGTTCCAGCGGCGGAGCATATCGGGCTCACGCTTGGCGAGGCCGGCGCGCATGGGGAAGTCTGTTTTCGGCAGGTTGATCGTGGCGTTGAAATCGTTCTTGGACATGGTAAAAATCGTTCTCCTCTCAGAGTAGTTTTCCGTTAAAATTGTGCAGGGCGGTACGGCACCGGCCGTCCCGCCCTGGTTGATTGCTGTTCACTCAGCTGTTGTGCAGAAAGTGATAGAGCTGCGTGGCGTCATCTGCTGCACTGTCGGCCGCGGCATCGTCAGCTTCCACGGGCTGCGCCTCCACGGGGGCGGCGGACACGGTTTCTGCTGCATACACGGGCTCTGCCTGCACAGGCTGCCCGGCGGCCGGAGCTTCCGGCTGCGCGGCAGGCACAGGCTCGGCCGGCGCGGCGGGCGCAGGCTCGGCAGGTGCGGCGCTCGCGGTCGGGCGCGCAGCCGCGCGCGGCGCGGACGCTGCCTTCGATCCGGCGACACCGTCGAGATACTCGAGCTGCGTCAGGCACAGATTGCGCACATCTTCCAGGAATTTCGCGCAGGAGGTCTTTGCGTTGAGGAGCTTGGCTTCCTCGTTGGCGGTTTCGTGCTGAAGGCCGCCAAGTATTCGGTCGGACGTGTTCTTGGCCTCGCTGAGTATCTTGTCGGCGCGGGCCTGGGCATCGTCCTCTATCTGCTTGCCGACCTTCTGGGCCGACAGTATGGCCAGACGCATGGCGTCTTCGCTGGCGCGGTACTCTTCTATCTTATCGACCAGCACCTTCATCTTGCCCTTGAGCACAGCGATCTCCTTCTGTGCGTTGGCAAGCTCGGTGGCCACTTCTTCCTGATAGTTCTGCACAGCGGCCATGTCGTAACCGCCGAACATCGCTTTTTCAAAGGTTTTTTCCCGAATATCCTGAGGAGTCATGTTGGAAAGTCCTCCATTCTTTCTAATGGTATACTACTCGCGGGGCTGTCAGGGACAGTATGCCCGAATGTTACAGGTGAAACTCGCCCGACTCCATGTCGTCGAGCTGGTCGCCCATGAGGTCGACGTTGAACGGCGTGATGATATACGTTGCGCTGGCGACGCGGCGGATCTTGCCGTCCTGCGCGTAGGCGACGCCGGACAGGAAGTCGATCAGGCGGCGGGCGATGTTCTTGTCCGTCTGCTCCAGATTCATGAGCACGGCGCGGCGATCGCGCAGATGGTCGGCGATCTCGGCCGCGAGCTCAAACTGCTTGGGCGCGACGAGCACGACCTTGAGCTGGCCGCCGCTGTTGAGGTTGACGACCTTGTCGGCCACGCGGCTGTCGCTGCGGGCGGTGTAACCCGGCGCGGGGCGCTCGGGTTCTCTCACCGGCTCGGAGACCGGGTTGTCGCGGATGAAGGAGCTCTGCTTGGCGGCGGGCGCCGTGCGGCGCGCCGGCCGTGCCGGAGCGGGACGCTCGGGCGCGGGCGCTTCCGCGACCGGGATCGCCTCATCCTCATCGTCGAAAAACTCGTCGTCGTCATCGTACGGACGCGTCATTTTCTTCAGTTCATCCAAAAAGCCCATGCAGGGTCCCCCTTTATCTACCGGCGGCCGCTGTGTTGCCGCTGTGTTCTCTTTTCAGGTGCGGCGGGCGGCGCTCAGTGCCGGGAATAGTCCCGTGCGCCGAAGATCGACGAGCCGACGCGCACCATGTTCGCACCGGCGGCGATGGCGTCCTCAAAGTCCCCGCTCATACCCATGGACAGAAAGTCCATAGAAACATTATCGTATTTTTTTCTGCCGATGTCAACAAAAAGCTCGTGCATTTTCGTAAAATATGCATGATTTCCGTCGGAAGTTTCTGCCACGGGCGGGATCGCCATCAATCCGCGCACGCGGATGTGCGCGCACGCGGCGGCGGTTTCCAGCAATTGCGGCAGGGCCGCGGGGTCAACGCCGCTCTTGGCGGCCTCACCGCCGATGTTCACCTCCAGCAGGATATCCTGCACGATGTCCTGCCCGGCGGCGCGCTTTTCGATCATGGCCAGCAGCTCCGGCGAGTCCACCGACTGGATGAGATCGACCTTGCCGACGACCTGCCGCACCTTGTTGGTCTGCAGGTGGCCGATGAAGTGCAGCGGTGCGCCGGCGTAGGCGCCCTCGGCGAGCTTTTCGGTCATCTCCTGCACGCGGTTTTCGCCGCAGGCGTCGATCCCGGCGGCGACGGCCTCGCGCACGCGCGCGGCGTCGTTCATCTTTGTCGCTGCCACAAGCGTGATGTCCGCGCCCGAGCGCCCCGAAAGGCGGGCGGCGGCGTCGATGCGCGCGCGGATGGCGGCGATGTTTTCGGCAATGGTGCTCATAGTGGGTGGTGCCTCCTTATTTTATGACCTGTCCGTCGGACAGACCTTTGCCGCTGACGACGATGTCGTTGCCGGCGCGCAGGGCGTTGCTGTCCGTGCTCTGGGCGACGAGACAGTAGCTGTCGGTCTGGTAGATGATCTCGATCGGTTTTTTCTCCAGCTGCGCCGCCGTGACGACGTAGACGAAGGTCTGCCCGTCGTCGTCCATGTGCACGGCCTTGAGCGGTACGCGCAGACCGGTGTGCTCACTGTAGACGACGTCGGCCGTGGCCTTGCGCATGGCCAGCGTGTCGGCCAGCGCGTTGTTGCACGCGAACACGACCGCGACCTCGCCGCTGCTGTCCGGCTCGCTCTTGCTGAACACGGTGGCCGAGACCGTGCCGTTGTAGTGCTGCGGGAAGTCGAGCGTGGCGCTGCCGCCCAGATTCAGGCGGTCGGCGTCGGCCTTGCTCATGACGGCGGCGAAGTACCACTTTTTCGCCGTGACGAGCTTGCCGATCGTGTTTGCGGGCGTCGAGGGGCTCGTGTGCTCGAGCGCGGCCACGCCGTCGGGGGTGAGGTTTTCAAGCGCCGCCGGGTTCAGCGCCTCATAGCCGTCCACCGTGGAGGTGAACAGCCCCGCCGCCGGTGCGGTGATGCTGCCGCGGCCGACGCCGGCCTTTTCCAGCTGGTGCAGCTCGGCGTTGAGCGCGTCAAGGTCGCTCTGCGAAACGGTGCCCGTCGAGGCGCCGAAGAGCAGCGAGCTGAGATCCATGCAGATGTCGTCAAGCTCGGACGCGCTGCCCGCGGAGACGGCGGCGTTGAGCTGCAGGATGGCGCTGTGGACGCTGCTGTCAAGCTCGGATGCGCCCGAGGCGCTGCCTGCGCGTGACAGCAGGCTCGAGACGTAGGCGATCTCCTTTTTGAGCTCGCGCGCGCGGCTGGCGCTGTCGAGCGCGGCCTTGGAGTCGACGCCGATGGCGATTTCGCCGCCGCGCGCGACCTGCTTGCCGTCGTCCACGGACAGGGACAGAAACTCCTTGTCCGAGGCGATGATCTGCTCCTCGCGCACGACGATGCCGCTGGCCTGTCCGCCCTCGCTGACGGTCACGAGCACCGCCGGTGCGGTGGAATACGACTGCTGCGTGGAGCGAAACAGGTACACGCCCAGATACACGGCCATGGCCGCGAAGAGCACGAACATGGCGATGTTCGTAAAGGTATTCGTTTTCTTCAAAGCCTGCCCTCCTTCCGGTGGGGGGCGGCGGGGAGATCACACCTGCAGCTCGAGCGTCACCGCCCGCACCGGGGCGACCGTCGAGATCGCGTGCTTGTAGATCATCTGCTGGCGGCCGTCGGCCTCGATGAGCACGGCAAAGCTGTCAAAGCTGCGCACGATGCCGCGCAGCTGAAACCCGTTCATGAGAAACAGGGTCACGGGGATCTTCTCCCGCCGGATGTAATTGAGGAATGTGTCCTGAAGATTCTGTGTCTTTTGCATGATCGCCGCTCCTTTTGCCGGAGCGGACATATATCGACTTATCATAGCACAAACTGCCGCTCCGTGAAATAGTGAATTTATACAAATCCGGCGAAAATGGCAGTTTTCTCCGCACTTGTACAGGCCACTATTCTATACCGCGTCCGGCCAAGAATTGCGTCGAACGGCGGCAGGCAAGGTCCATGTCCGGCGTTTTTTCGTGCCGCAGCCAGAACAGCTGCGCATCGCGCCGCAGCCATGTCAGCTGGCGCTTTGCGTACTGCCGCGAGGCGAGCCGGATGGCGTCCGCAGCCTCCTGCGCCATCGCCTCGCCGCGCACGGCGGCCACGGCCTCCTTATAGCCGATGGCCTGCATGGCCGTGCAGTCGGCCGGGATGCCGGCGGCCAGCAGCGCGCGCACCTCGTCGAGCAGCCCCTGCTGCATCATGGCGTCCACGCGCCGGTCGATGCGCGCATAGAGATCCTGCCGGTCTGCGAACGTGAGCGCGATCTTCGCCGCGTCGTAGCGCGGCGGCACGGCGCGGGTCTCGGCGTCGTGCTGCGTGATGGTCTTACCCGTGAGGATGTAGACCTCCATCGCGCGCACGATGCGCTTTTTGTCCGCGGGGTGGAGCTTTGCCGCGCGCTCGGGGTCCACCTTGCGCAGCTCGCCAAGCAGGCCCGCGCCGCCGATCTCGTCGTAGCGCTCGCTCAGCTCCTGCCGCAGCGCGGTGTCGGCCGTGCCGTCGGCAAAGGTGCGCCCGGCGATGAGCGAGTCGATGTAAAGCCCCGTCCCGCCGACGACGATCGGCAGTTTTCCGCGCGCGAGGATATCGTCCACGCAGGCGGTCGCTTCCGCCGCGTAGCGCGAGACGGAGTAGTTCTCCGTCGGATCGGCGATGTCGATCATGTGGTGCGGCACGCCCTGCATTTCCTCCGGCGTGGGCTTGGCCGTGCCGATGTCCATGCCGCGGTAGATCTGCATCGAGTCGGCCGAGACGACCTCACCTCCGAGCCGCTGCGCGAGCATGACGCCCAGCGCGGTCTTGCCCGAGGCGGTCGGGCCGGTAATGACGACCAGTTTTGGCTGCATCCGGCAGCCTCCTTTCCATAAGAGCAAATTCAGAAAGAATGTGTTGAAAACTATTAGAAATGTGTTAAAATGAGACCATATCCCAGTATTCAAGAAGGTGAACCCATGAAGATCAAAATTTCTGCCGACAGCACCTGCGATCTCTCGCCGGAGCTGATCGCGCGCTACAACATCGGCATCACGCCGCTGTACATCGTGCGCGGCGACGAGACGCTGCGCGACGGCATCGATGTGCGTCCGGAGGAGCTCTACGCCTACGCGAAGGCCACGGGCAAGCTCTGCCAGACCGCGGCGGTGAACGTGTCGGACTATTATGCATATTTCAGCGCGGCGCGCGCCGAATATGACGCCGTGATCCACTTCACGATCTCGAGCGATATGTCCGGCTGCTATCAGAACGCCTGCATCGCGGCGCGGGAGTTTACGAATGTCTACCCCGTGGACGCGCGCAACCTCTCGACCGGCATCGGCCATCTGGTGCTCGACGCGGCCGAGATGGCCGCACAGGGCATGGATGCGGCCGACATCGCGGCGGCGCTGGAGAAAAAGCGCGAGAAGCTCGATGTCAGCTTCGTGCTCGACACGCTCGATTATCTCGTGCGCGGCGGGCGCTGCTCGTCACTCGCGGCGCTGAGCGCCAATTTTCTGCATCTCAAGCCGTGCATCGAGGTCAAGGACGGGAAAATGGGCGTCGGCCGCAAGTACCGCGGCAAGCTCGAAAAGTGCTATGTGCAGTATATCGAGGACCGGCTCAAGGGCCGCGACGATATCGACTGCCACCGCATCTTCATCACGGATTCCGGCATCGACGAGGCCACCTTGCAGGAGCTCGAGCGCGTCGTGCGCGCGTGCCAGCCGTTTGAGGAAGTGTACCACACGCAGGCCGGCTGCACGGTGTCCAACCACTGCGGCCCCGGCTGCATGGGCATTTTGTACTACCACAAGTAAACACGGTTGTGCAGTCTGACAGGGAGCGCGCCGCGCTCCCTGTTTCTCTGCCCAAAAGTATTACTTTTGGGCAAGAGAACTGCGGCCTGACTGCATCGCACGCGCTGTCCGCCTGCGGCGGACGGCGCGCACGTTTGCAGGCCGAGCGGTATTTTCTCCGCCGCACATGTCGCCGGAGAAAATGGCTGGACTTTCTTTCGCCGCGCCATTGGCGAAAGGCGGCGCGCACGTTTGATCAACCGAGGGGAGCGCGTTGCGCTCCCTGTTTTTTTACACGATGCGCTTAAAGAGCTTGTCCAGCTCCCGGCGCGTGAGCGTCACGGCGACGGGGCGTCCGTGCGGGCAGTATTTCACCTCGCCCGCGCACACCGCGTCCGCCAGACGCAGCAGCTCCTCGGGCTCTGTCTGCCAGCCGGCCTTGATGGCCGCCTTGCACGCCACGGTCTTGAGCACCTCGTCGCGCACGGCCTGCGCGTCCGTGTGCGCGCCGTGGCGCAGCTGCGCGCAGATCTCCTCGAGCGCGGGCAGCGCGTCGCCCGCGTCGATCTGGGCGGGCACGCCGCGCAGGATGTAGTCGCTGCGGCCGAACGGCTCAAGCGTGAAGCCGAGCTCCGCGAGCGTGTCGCCGTGCTGCTGCAGGACCTCCGCGTCGCTCGCGTCCGGCGTAAAGGGCAGCGGCTCGAGCAGCGTCTGCGACGGGATGTCAGCGGGGTTCTGGCGCAGGCGGTCAAAGTTGATGCGCTCGTGCGCCGCGTGCTTGTCGATGAGGATGAGCGTATCGCCCTTTTCCACGAGGATGTAGGTGTGCATCGCCTCGCCGATCAGGCGGGCGGGCGGCGTCTCCGGCGGCACGGCGCGCGCGAGCGGCGACGGGGTCTCCTGCTCGGCGGGCTCGGGCTCAAGCGCGGTCTGCACGCCCTGTACGACCGGCTTCGGCATGGGCGGCTGCGGCGCTGCGGGTGCGGGCGCGGGGAATACCGGCGGCGGCGTCACGCGCGGCGCTGCAAAGGCCGACGCCGTCGGCGAGCGGAACGAGACCGCCTCCTCCACCGGGGCGGCGGGGGCATAGGTGCGCGCACCGGAAAATATTGGCGCCGCGGGTGCTGCGCTCCGGCTCGGCGCGGCGGGCAGGAAGGGGTCCGCCTTCGGCGCGGGCGCGGATACCGGCTCGGGCTTGGGCGCACTCGGCTTCGGCACGGCGGCTGCGGGGGCGCGCTCCGCCTCGAGCGCTGCGCGCGCGCCGTAATACACGGCGTCGAACACCGCGCGCTCGTGCGAAAATTTCACCTCGGTCTTTGCCGGGTGGACATTCACGTCCACGGCCGCGCAGCTGAGCTCCACATACAGCACGCACGCGGGAAACCGACCCACGAGCAGCGTGTTGCGGTAGGCCTGCTCAAGCGCGGCCTGCAGCGCGGCGGATCTGATCCATCGGCCGTTGCAGAAGAAATGCTGCTGCGCGCGGCTGCCGCGCCCGGCGGAGGGGGAGGAGATGAAGCCGTGCACGCGCACGCCGTCGACCTCGCCCTCACAGGGCAGGAGCGTCTTTGCCAGCTCGCGCCCGAGCAGGCTGTACACGCAGCTGTCAAGCTTGTTGTCGCCGGGGGAGAAGAAGATCTCCTCCCCGTCGCGGATGCAGCGCACGGATACATCCGGACGGCCGAGCGCGCACCGCAGTGCCGCGGCGGCGCAGGCGGCGCCCTCCGCGCGGTCGGTCTTGAGAAACTTGCGCCGGGCGGGCGTGTTGTAAAACAGGTCGCGCACGATCATCGTCGTGCCCTCGGGGCAGCCGGTCTCGTACATATCCTGGATCTCGCCCGCGTCGAGCGTCATGTGCGTGCCGCCCGGCGCGCCGCGCCGCCGCGTCGTGAGCGTGATGTGCGACACGGCGCTGATCGCGGCCAGCGCCTCACCGCGAAAGCCCATCGTACCGATGGCCTCGAGCCCCTGCGCGTCGTGCAGCTTGCTCGTCGCGTGGCGCAAAAACGCGATGCCCGCGTCCTCGGGCGTCATGCCGCAGCCGTCGTCGGTCACGCGCAGGTAGGTCGCGCCGCCGCCGCGCAGCTCCACCGTCACGGTGCGGGCCCCGGCGTCGAACGCATTTTCCACCAGCTCCTTGACCACGGAGGCGGGACGCTCGACGACCTCGCCTGCGGCGATCAGATCCGCAAGATGCGGAGAGAGAATTTGAATATCGGGCATGGTTTGCCCTCCTTTGTGCACAGTAGACGGGAAGCGAGCCTCCCGCGCGTATATTATAAAGGATTGGCATTGAAAATTCCACCGCGAAATGCTACAATATTCTATCACACTTCAAATTTTACCCGGATACATCCGGATAGGCAGGAGCATTTCATGAGCTATCAGAGAGTAGAGATCCCCGAATCGGACATCCAGCGCCAGCTGGACATCTGCGCGCAGCTGCGCGCGCATTTTTCCGCCGGCGGCCGTCAGCCGCTGGCCATGGTCGACACCTACGGCTGCCAGCAGAACGAGGCCGACAGCGAAAAGCTGCGCGGCTATCTGCGCGCCATGGGCTTTGATTTCACGCAGGACGAATTCGCGGCCGACGTCGTCGTCATGAACACCTGCGCCGTGCGCGAGCACGCCGAGACGCGCGTGTTCGGCAACGTCGGCGCGCTGACGCACACGAAGGCGCGCAATCCCGAGCAGATCATCGCGGTCTGCGGCTGCATGGCGCAGCAGGCGCACGTGGCCGAGAAGCTCAAAAAGTCCTACCGCATCGTTGACCTCGTCTTCGGACCGCACGAGCTGTGGCGCTTCCCGGAGCTGCTGCGCAGCGTCTGCACCGAGCACCGGCGCGTGTTCGCCATCGACCCGGCGGACGGCAGCGTCGCCGAGGGCATCCCGCGGCAGCGCGATGGCAGCGTCAAGGCGTGGCTGTCGATCATGTACGGGTGCAACAACTTCTGCACCTACTGCATCGTGCCGTATGTGCGCGGGCGCGAGCGCTCCCGCCACCCGGAGGAGATCGTGCGCGAGGCGCGCGAGCTCGTTGCGGCGGGATATAAGGACATCACGCTGCTGGGGCAGAATGTCGATTCCTACGGCCGCGACCTCGACGAGGACGTGGACTTTGCCGACCTCATCCGCAGCATCAACGCCATCCCGGGCGACTTTGTCATCCGCTTCATGAGCAGCCACCCGAAGGACGCGACGGAAAAGCTCTTTCGCGCCATGGCCGAGTGCGAAAAGTGCGCGCACCAGATGCATCTGCCCGTGCAGAGCGGCAACGACCGCGTCCTGCACGCGATGAACCGCGGCTACACGCGCGAGAAATATCTGGCGCAGGTGGCGCTTGCACGGCAGTATATGCCCGACCTCGTGCTCACGACGGACATCATCGTGGGCTTTCCCGGCGAGACGGACGAAGAATTTCAGGACACGCTCTCGCTCGTCGAGACCGTGCGCTATGACGCGATGTTCACCTTCATCTATTCGCCGCGCGTCGGCACACCGGCGGCGAAGATGCCCGACCCCTACACCCGCGCGCAGAAGCAGGTGCGCTTTGACGCGCTCGTTGCATCGGCAAACGCCATCTCCGAGCAGAAGCACCGCGCCTATGAGGGCGGCGTGCAGCGCGTGCTCGTCGACGGGGCGGACGGCCGGGGCGACTATCCGCTCACGGCGCGCACGAAGGGCGGCCGGCTGGTGCATATGCGCGGCGACGAGGCGCTCGTCGGGCAGTTCGTGGACGTGAAGATCACCGGCAGCAACACCTGGGCGCTCTACGGCGAGGAGGCGTGACATGGCGGAACTGACGCCGATGAAGCGGCAATATTACGAGATCAAGCAGCGCAATCCCGACTGCCTGCTGTTTTTCCGGCTGGGCGATTTCTATGAGATGTTCGACGACGATGCGCGCCTGGCCGCGCGCGAGCTCGACCTCACGCTCACGACGCGCGACCGCAACGTCGAAGACCCCGCCGAGCGCACGCCCATGTGCGGCGTGCCGTACCATTCGGCCGAGGCGTACATCGGCCGCCTGATCGCCAAGGGCTACAAGGTGGCCATCTGCGAGCAGATGGAGGATCCCGCGCTTGCCAAGGGGCTGGTCGAGCGGGACATCATCCGCATCATCACGCCCGGCACGGTCACGGAGTCCTCGATGCTCGAGGAGAACAAGTCGAACTATCTCGGCGCGGTGTATCTGAGCGCACAGTCCGGCGGCACGGCGTTCTGCGACCTCTCGACGGGAGAGTTCTGCGCCGCGAGCTACCCGGCCGACGCCGTGAGCCACATCCTCAACGAGCTCGGGCGCTTTGCCCCGCGCGAGGCCGTATGCGCCGACGCGGCGGCGGAAAACGACGACATCCGCACCTTCCTCACCAAGCGCCTCGGCAGTCTGGTCGAGGCGGGCGGCGACCGGTTTGAATACATGGCGGCGGCTGCGCGCGTGTGCGAGCAGTTTGATGTGCAGAGTACGGATGCGCTCGGCCTCGGCGAGGCGCCGGCGGCCGTGTGCGCGGCCGGCGCGCTGCTGGCCTACCTGCACGAGACGCAAAAGTGCGACCTCGGCCACATCCGGCGGCTGGAGCTGCTGGGCGACGACCACTACATGGAGCTCGACTACACCACGCGCCGCAATCTGGAGCTGACGGAAAACCTCCGCTCCGGCGAAAAGCGCGGCAGCCTCCTCTGGGTGCTTGACAAGACGAAAACGCCCATGGGCGGCCGCCTGCTGCGCACCTGGGTCGAGCGTCCGCTGCTGAGCCCCGTGCAGATCCGCCGCCGCCTCGGCGCGGTGGAGGAGCTGGTGAGCGAGAGTGTGCTGCGGGGCGAAGTGATCTGCTGCCTGCGGGAGATCGGCGATATGCAGCGCCTCGTCTCGCGCGCGGTGTACGGCTCTGCCAACGGGCGCGACCTGCACGCGCTGGCGCTCTGCTGCGCGCAGCTGCCGCAGCTGACGGCGCTGCTGCAAAACGTGCACAGTGCGGCGCTGCGCGACATTGCGCAGATGGACACGCTCGCCGATCTCTGCGCGCGCATTGACCGCGCGATCTGCGACGAGCCGCCGTTTTCCGTGCGCGAGGGCGGTATCCTCCGCACCGGCTACAGCGAGGAGGTCGACCGCCTGCGCAATGTGCGCGATCACGGCGCGCAGACCGTTGCCGAGCTCGAGCAGCGCGAGCGTGAGCGCACGGGCGCAAAGAAGCTCAAGGTCGGCTACAACAAGGTTTTCGGTTATTATATCGACATTCCCAACAGCGCGGGCATCACCGAGCTGCCGGAGGACTATATCCGCAAGCAGACGCTCGTGTCGAGCGAGCGGTATTTCACGCACGAGCTCAAGGAGCTCGAGAACACGCTCCTGACGGCGCGCGAGCGCATCGCGGAGCTGGAATACCAGCTCTTCAACGAGGTGCGCCAGCTCGTCGCCGACGAGGTCGCGCGCGTGCAGGCGGCGGCGGACGCCGTGGCGCGGCTCGACGCGCTGTGCTCGCTGGCCGAGACCGCCGTGAAGAACAATTACGTCTGCCCCGAGGTGGACCTGTCGCGCACGCTCGACATCCGCGAGGGGCGTCACCCCGTCGTCGAGCAGGCGCAAAAGGACAGCCTCTTTGTCCCGAACGATACGTTTCTCAACGATGCCGATGACCGCGTCGCCATCGTGACCGGGCCGAACATGGCCGGCAAATCCACCTATATGCGCCAGACCGCGCTCATCGTGCTCATGGCGCAGATGGGCTCGTTCGTCCCGGCGAAAAGCGCCGTCATCGGCGTGGTCGACCGCGTGTTCACGCGCATCGGCGCGTCCGACGACCTTGCCGCCGGACAGAGCACGTTCATGGTCGAGATGAGCGAGATGGCCAACATCCTCCGCCACGCCACGGCGCAGAGCCTGCTCATTCTCGATGAGATCGGCCGCGGCACGTCGACGTATGACGGCATGGCCATCGCGCGCGCGGTGCTCGAATACTGCGCAGATCCCCGCCGTCTCGGCGCCAAGACCATGTTCGCCACGCACTACCATGAGCTGACCGCGCTCGAGCAGACGCTGCCCGGCGTGCGCAACTACAACATCACGGCCAAAAAGCAGGGCGGCACGCTGCTGTTCCTGCGCAAGATCGTCGCGGGCGCAGCCGACGACAGCTACGGCATCGAGGTCGCAAAGCTCGCCGGCGTGCCGGACACGATCATCACGAAGGCCAAGACCTACCTGCGCGAGCTGGAGTCCGGCGCGGCGCAGCCCGCCGCCCCCGCGCATCCGGCGCAGGACGATGCGCAGATGACGCTCGGCGACGCCGCCGGAGACGTCATCGCCGAGCAGCTGCGCGCCATCGACCTCAACACCATCACGCCGCTCGAGGCCATGCGCCTGCTCTTTGAGCTGCAGCAGAAAGCGAGGGGCTGATATGCGCAGAGCCAAAGCAGAGTGGAGCGATCCCATGCCCCGCGGCGCGCGCATCGCGGGCTGGGTCTATTTTCCCATCCACGTGGCCGTGCTGCCGCTGACGATCGGCGTGCTCCTCATGGCGGTGCTCGGCGAGCTGCCGTCGGACGTGACGTGCAACGTTCTGTATTACCTCATCGGCCTCGTGTTCACGCTCGCCGTCATGTGGCGCTTCCTGCACCGCAGCTATGACACGATGGCCGGCAGCATCCTGCGCTGCATCGGCATGATGCTCGCCGCCTATGGCATCGACGTGCTGCTCTCGCTCGTGCTGCAGCTCGGCACGGGGCTCATCGGCGAGCTGCCCGTGCCGAACAACGACGCCGTGAGCGGCCTTGCCAAAGTGGACTACAAGCGCATGATCGCCGTCGCGGTGCTCATGGCGCCGCTCGTGGAGGAGTGCCTGTTTCGCGGCGTGGTCTTCGGCACCATCCGGCCGCACAGCCGCTTCTGGGCGTATGCCGTGTCGATCGCGCTCTTTTCGCTCTACCACGTCTGGCAGTACGTCGTCATGTACGGCGATCCGAAGCTGCTGCTCTCGGCGCTGGCGTATGTGCCGGTGTCGGCCGCGCTCACGTTCTGCTATGAGCAGACGCGCTCGATCTGGCCGCCGGTGTTTTTCCACATGTGCATCAACGCGCTCTCGCTCGCGGTACTCGCCGGGTGAGCGCAGAAAAGATCCGCCGCTTTCCGACTCCGGAAAGCGGCGGATCTTTATGCTTCGGTTTTTTCGTACACGCAAAACTGATAGCCCACGCCGTCATGCTCGGCACGCGGCTCGGCGGACACGCAGCGCCACGCGGGGTCTGCGTCCAGATCCGGGAAAAACACGTCCGAGTGGGGCGCAGCGTCAATTTTCGTGACGTATACGCGCGTCATGTGGGGGAACATCTGCCGGAACACGCTGTCTCCGCCGATGACGAAGCAGCGCGCGTGCTGCGCGGCGGCAGCCACGGCCTCGTCTGGGGAATGCACCACCTGCGCGCCCTCGATCGTGATGTTCCGGCGCGAGAGCACAAAGTTTTCGCGGCCGGGCAGCGGCTTTCCGCCCGGAAAATCCTCCAGTGTGCGCCGCCCGACGATCACGGCGGCGCCCATCGTCAGCTCCCGGAAGCGGCGGCGGTCGGCGGGGATCACGAGCGGCTGTGTGCCCTTGGCACCGATGCCCCAGTCGGCATAGACGGCAACGATCGCATCCATGGCAAGCCCTCCTTACACCGCGATGGGGATCTTCCCCGTGAACTCGCTGTATTCGTAGCCCTCGACCTGGAAGCTGTCGCGGGTGAAGGCGTAAAAATCGTTGACGGACGGGTCGATGACAAACTTCGGCGCGGCCTTGGGTTCGTTTTGGATGATCTGCTCGATGACCGGCACGTGGCGGTCATAGATGTGCGCGTCGGCGATGACGTGCACCAGCTCGCCCACCTGCAGCCCGGACACCTGCGCAAACATATGCACGAGCACGGCGTACTGCACGACGTTCCAGTTGTTCGCCGCGAGCATATCCTGACTGCGCTGGTTGAGGATGGCGTTGAGGGTGTTGCCCGAGACGTTGAAGGTCATCGAATATGCGCAGGGGTAGAGCGCCATCTCGTGCAGATCCTCGAACGTGTAGATGTTCGTCAGGATGCGGCGGGAGGCGGGGTTATGCTTCAGGTCATAGAGCACGCGGTCCACCTGGTCGAATTCGCCCTCGGGATACTGGTGCTTTACGCCGAGCTGATAGCCGTAGGCCTTGCCGATCGAGCCGGTCTCGTCGGCCCACTGATCCCAGATGTGGCCGCGCAGGTCGTGGATGTTGTTCGACTTCTGCTGCCAGATCCACAGCAGCTCGTCCACGGCGGTCTTCCAATAGGTGCGCCGCAGCGTCAGCAGCGGAAACTCCTCGGACAGGTCGTAGCGGTTGACGATGCCGAACTTCTTGACCGTGTGCGCCGGAGCGCCGTCGTCCTCCCAGTGGGGGCGCACGGTCCGGTCGGTATCCCAGACGCCGTTTTCCAGTATGTCGCGGCAGTTGCGGATGAATACCTCGTCTGCGTAGCTCATAATTCGGCTCCTTTCGAAAAAACAATGACATATCAGTTTATCACACGGACGGCAGGGTTGTAAATGGCGAAAGCCGAAAACGCGCCGCACCGCGGTTATTTTACGAAAGGCCTAAAAATGCCGGGTAAATTTGGTCAAAATGCCACGGAGATTTGCCACGTTTTTTGCGCACAGACCGTCCCGTTTCCGGCTGCGGGATGCTATAATCAAAGAAGCGATACCCCAAAATATGAAACGGAGGATATCACATGAAGCACATGAAGAAATTGCTTTCTCTACTGCTGGTGCTTTGCCTTGTGCTGAGCCTGAGCTGCACGGCATTTGCGGCCGGAGCGGAAAAGCCGCTGGACGGAAAGACCGTCATCCTGCACTCGAACGACGTGCACGGTGCGATCGATCTGTACGCGGCCATGGCAGCCCTGAAGGCGGACTATGAGGCGCAGGGCGCGGAGGTCATCCTTGCCGACGCCGGCGACTACAGTCAGGGCACCGTCTATGTCAGCGTCAACAAGGGCGCGGACGCGGTGACCATGATGAACGCGACCGGCTATGACGTTGTCACCCTCGGCAACCACGAGTTTGACTACGGCTATGCGCAGCTGGCGGAGAACATGAAGGCCGCCAAATTCCAGGTCCTGTGTGCCGACGTGCTCGGTGCCGACGGCAAGACCATCTATGACGCCAACACCATCATCGAAAAGGGCGGCGTGAAGATCGGCTTCTTCGGTCTCGAGACGCCGGAGGCGCAGACCAAGGCCAACCCCAAGCTCATTCAGGGCCTGAAGTTCCTCGCCGGAGCGGAAGGCAAGGAGCTCTATGACTGCGCGGCCGCACAGGTCGCAGACCTGAAGGCGAAGGGCGCAGACCTCGTCGTCTGCCTCGCGCACCTGGGTGTGGACGAGAGCTCCGAGCCCTACACCTCCTATGATCTGGCCAAGAACGTGCAGGGCATCGACTTCATCATCGACGGCCACTCCCACACCGTCATGACCGCCGGCCCGAACGGTGAGGCCATCCAGTCGACCGGCACGGCCTTTGCCAACATCGGCGTCATCACCATTGACAACGCCACGAAGAAGATCGTCGGCAACGAGCTCAAGGCCATCTGGCACACCGAGAAGAATGCCGACGGCAAGTCCGTCACCGTCGTTGACTACAAAACGCGCGACGAAAAGGTCGCCGCGGCCGCCAAGGCCATTATCGACCCCATCGACAAGGCTTACGGTGAGAAGTTCGCCGTGAGCGAGGTGGCGCTCAACGGCGCGAAGGCGCCCAACGGCAACCGTGACTCCGAGACCAACCTCGGCGACCTGATCACGGACGCCATGCTCTGGAAGGTGCTTGCCGACGCGGAGATCACCGTTCCGGAGGAGAACGTGGTCGCCATCACCAACGGCGGCGGCATCCGCGCGAGCATCGGTACGGGTGACGTCACGAAGAAGGACATCAACACCGTGCTGCCGTTCGGCAACACGCTCGCCGTGGTCTACGTGAAGGGCTCCGAGCTGCTCGAGGCGCTCGAGGCCAGCACGTACTGCACGCCGGAATCCATCGGCGGCTTCCCGCAGGTGGCGGGCATGCAGTTCACGGTCGCGACGTATGAAGCGTACGACAAGAACGACGAATCCTATCCGAACTCCACGTACTACGGTCCCAAGACCATCAACCGCGTGAGCATCAGCTCGATCAACGGCAAGGAGTTTGACCCCGAGGCCACCTATGCCGTCATCACGAACAACTTCGTGGCCGGCGGCGGCGACACGTACTATGCGTTTGCCGCAGCCACCAACCAGTTCGATACCGGCCTGCCGCTGGACGAAGTGGTCATGGAATACATCACCAAGGAGCTCAAGGGCGTGATCGGTGAGACCTATGCTGAGCCCGCCGGCCGCATCACGGTCGATCAGGGCGTCGCCCCGGCGATCGCCGATGTGCAGAGCATGGTCATGGACGAGACCGCTTACACGGCCGAGAGCTACAAGGCCTATGCCGCTGTCGAGACCAAGCTGGCCGCTGCCAAGACCGAGGCCGAGCGCGTGGCGCTGTGCGCCGAGCTGCGCGCCGCGGTTTCCGGTCTGAAGATTGTTGAAAACACGTTTGACGACGCCACGAGCGGCTGGTATAAGCCCGCTGTCGACTTTGCGCAGGCGTCCGGCCTGATGTCCGGCATGGGCGACAGCAAGTTCGCCCCCGACGTCACGACGACCCGCGCCATGGTCGCGCAGGTGATGTATGAGCTCGCCGACGAGCCCGACGTGTCCGGCCTGACCTGCCCGCTGAGCGATGTCGACTCCACCGCGTGGTACGCGGATGCGGTCACCTGGGCCTACAACGCCGGCGTGGTCAGCGGCTATGAGGACGGCACGTTCCGCCCGGGCCGCGCCATCACCCGTCAGGAGATGGCCGTCATGTTCTACGGCATGCTCTTTGGCACGGATTCCATCCTCGCCGAGGATGACATCAAGATCGCCCTCGGCGCGTTCAAGGACGGCGACACGGTCGCTTCCTGGGCACGCGAGGCGGTCGCTGTCTGCTACATCAGCGGGATCATGGTCGGCGACAACGGTTCCTTCAAGCCGACCGACCTGCTCAGCCGCGCGCAGCTCGCGCAGGTGTTCCGCAGCTTCTACGAGACGCAGCTGACCTTTGCGCTCGACGAGCTTCCGGCCGCGCCTGACCAGCCCAGCACGCCCGAGCAGCCCAGCACGCCTGTGCAGCCGAGCGCACCCGAGCAGCCCAGCATGCCCACCGCAGCGTAATTGCAATCCCCCCCGCCCGCACGGAGACCCGTGCGGGCGGTTTCGGCTTGTCCAAAAACCTCGTAGAGTTTCGCCGCCGCAGCGGCGAAAGAAAGTCCGATCATTTTCTTCGGCGACATGTGCGTCGAAGAAAATACCGCTCAGGCTGCAAGTGTGGAATTTGAGCGCCGCCGGCGCTCAAATTATGCGCGCAGCAGACTGCAGCCCCTTTGTCAAAAAGGAATACTTTTTGACAAACTCAGGAGACCCGTGCGGGCGGTCTCCTTTTTGTGCGTTTTGCGCATGGGATCGTGCTTGACAATTCCGGAAAACCTTTTACAATATAGGGCGAACCGATCTGAAGAGTCTACAAGGAGGTTTTTGATATGAATCTGAACAAATATCTGGACATCGCACCCGAGGTGCAGCAGGCGCTCGCAGACGGCCGCCCGGTCGTCGCGCTCGAGAGCACGATCATCTCGCACGGCATGCCCTATCCGAAAAATGTGGAAACGGCGCTGCTCGTCGAGCAGACCCTGCGCGACAACGGCGCAGTGCCCGCCACCATCGCCATCCTCGGCGGCCGCCTGAAGGCCGGCCTGTCCAGGGAGGAGATCACCTACCTCGGCAAGAGCGGGCGCAAGGTCGCCAAGGTCTCGCGCCGCGACCTGCCGGTCATCTGCGCGCGCGGCGCGGACGGTGCCACCACCGTCACCACGACGATGATGATCGCCCACATGGCGGGCATCTCCGTCTTTGCCACCGGCGGCATCGGCGGCGTGCACCGCGGCGCCGAGACGACCATGGACATCTCCGCCGACCTGGAGGAGCTGGCGCAGACGCCGGTCATGGTCGTGTGCGCGGGCGCGAAGGCCATCCTCGACCTCGGCCTGACGCTGGAGTATCTGGAGACGAAGGGCGTGCCCGTGCTCGGCTACGGCACGGACGAGCTGCCCGCGTTCTACACCCGCGAGAGCGGCCTCGGCGTCGACGCGCGCGTCGACACGCCGGAGGATCTGGCTGCTATCTTCCAGGCGCAGCGTGACCTCGGCCTCAAGACCGGCATGCTCGTCACGAATCCGATCCCGCAGCAGTACGCCATGGACAAGACCGTCATCGACAAGGCCATCGATAAGGCGCTCGCCGAGAGCCATGAACAGGGCATCCACGGCAAGGAGACCACGCCGTTTCTGCTCGCGCGCGTGGCGGAGCTCACCGGCGGCGACAGCCTCGAGAGCAACATCCAGCTCGTGCTCAACAACGCCCGCGTCGCAGCCAAGACAGCTGTCGCCCTCTGCAAATGAAGGGCGGTGCGTGGCTCGTGCTCGCCGTGTCCATGCTGATGGGGCTCGGCCTCACCATCGGGGCGATCGCCTCACGCAGGCAGATGCGCACCGCCGTCGTGGTGGTGCTGTGTCTGGTCGGCATCGGCATCGTGCTTGCCGGTGCGGCGCTGAGCATCGGCATCGGCATTTTGTGAGCGCGTGAAACTGCATAGGTAAAAAACACCGCAGGCCGGTCGGCCTGCGGTGTTTTTTTGAGCCTGTCAAAAAGTGTTACTTTTTGACAAAAGGGGGGCGGCCTGACTGCAGCGCACGCGCCGTCCGCCGGAGGCGGACGGCGCGCACGTTTGCAGGCCGAGAAGTATTTTCTTCGACGCACATGTCGCCGAAGAAAATGATTGGACTTTCTTTGCGCCTGCGGGCGCAAACGCTACGAGGTTTTTGTCAGCGGGGCTTATTCGCTGCCGGGCTGCGGCTTCGCGACGCGGAAGATCATGCGCGGGGTCTCGGTGCTGGCCTTCGTGTTCGGGGCGATGGATTCGGTGATGAACGAGTTGCCGCCGATGACGGAGTTTGCGCCGATGACGGTCTTGCCGCCGAGGATGGACGCGCCGGAGTAGATCGTGGCGTTGTCGCCGACGGTCGGGTGGCGCTTGCCGGTCACGGCGTGACCGTGGCGCGGACTGAGCGCGCCGAGCGTCACGCCCTGATAGAGCTTGACGTGGTCGCCGATGACCGTCGTCTCGCCGACGACGATGCCGGTGCCGTGGTCGATGAAGAAGTATTCGCCGATCTGGGCGCCGGGGTTGATGTCGATGCCGGTCGCGCCGTGGGCATATTCGCTCATGATGCGCGGGATGAGCGGCACGCCGCTCTCATAGAGCTCGTGCGCGACGCGGTAGACGAAGATGGCGTACAGACCGGGGTAGGAGAAGATGACCTCCTCCTTGCTGCCGGCGGCGGGGTCGCCGTCGAAGTTCGCGGTCACGTCCTTCATGAGGATGGTCTGGATCTGCGGCAGGCGGCACAGGAAGCGGTCGCAGACGGCGTTTGTGCGCTCGCGCAGCTCACTCTCGTCCGCGATCGTGTTGGAAAAGGCCAGATGCACCTGCTCGCGCAGGTCGGTGTAGATCTCGCCGAGCAGGAACTCCGCAAACGTCTCGGCCGAGACGTGCGACACCGTGCCGCCCGCGAAATACGCCGGGAAGAACACCTTCTGCAGATTCTCGATGATCTTGATGATGACCTTGCGGTCGGGCATGCGCAGGTGCTCGCTGTACATAGGCACCTCGGCGGTTTCGTAGCCGTTGGCGATCTGCGCGGCGACGGCGTGCAGCAGACTTTTTTGTGTCATGATGGGCAATCTCCTTTTCGATTTTCTTCTTTTTTCCACGGGCTGCAGATAAAAAACGCAGGAAGCGCGCTGCTTCCTGCGTAAAAACCATTGTGGATACCATACGGGCGCGATCCCGCGGCCGTAGAGCTACCGGCAGAAAGCGACGCAGCTTTGCGCACGACAACAACAGGCCGTCGGACATGCCGCGACCCGGATGCTGCTGCAGCTGCAAAGACGCATTGCTCAGGCTCCTTCCGGTAATGCCCCTTCGATGGGGCGCTCTGGTATCTTGTATAACACGAACTGCCGCACTTGTCAAGTGACGATGTGCCGCACTTGTCGCACGCACCGCTCAGGTGCGCTTTTTCGGCAGCTTTGTGACGCGGCCGTCGCCGTGGTCGATGTATGTGTTTTCGAGCACGTCGATCGTGCTGCGCCGCCAGTCGGCGATGTATTCCTCGCGCAGCGCCTTGCGCTCGGCCTGCTCGTCGGGCGTGAGCTCACGCTCGCGCGCGATGCGCGTCAGCTCGCTGATGCGATCCATCTTTTCCTGTGTCAAGGCTTTGCTCTCCTCTCAGTTTTTCAGGCTGTGCAGCGGGGCGGGGATGCGCCCGCCGCGGGCGATGAAGTCCGCCGCGCTGCAGCGGTTGACCGGCATGACCGGCGCGCTGCCGAGCAGCCCGCCGAACGCCACCGTGTCGCCCACGGTCTTGCCGGGCGCGGGGATGATGCGCACGGCGGTGGTCTTGTTGTTGATCATGCCGATGGCGGCCTCGTCTGCGATGATGGCGGAGATGGTCTCGGCCGTGGTGTCGCCGGGCACGGCGATCATGTCGAGCCCGACCGAGCACACGCACGTCATGGCCTCGAGCTTCTCGATCGTCAGGCGGCCGGCCTCGGCCGCGGCGATCATGCCGGCGTCCTCCGACACGGGGATGAATGCGCCCGAGAGCCCGCCGACGTGGGACGAGGCCATGACGCCGCCCTTTTTCACCGCGTCGTTGAGCAGCGCGAGCGCTGCCGTCGTGCCGGGTGCACCGACGGATTCCAGCCCCATCTCCTCGAGCACGGCGGCCACGCTGTCGCCGACGGCGGGCGTCGGTGCGAGCGACAGGTCCACGATGCCGAACGGCACGCCCAGCCGCGCGGATGCCTCCTGCGCCACGAGCTGACCCATGCGCGTGATGCGGAAGGCCGTCTTTTTCACCGTCTCGGCCACGACGTCGAACGGCTGCCCGTGCACGCTCTCGAGCGCGTGCTGCACGACGCCCGGACCGGACACGCCGACGTGCACCTCGCACTCCGGCTCGCCCACGCCGTGAAACGCGCCCGCCATGAAGGGGTTATCCTCCACGGCGTTGGCAAAGACGACGAGCTTGGCGCAGGCCATGCCGCCCTGATCGGCGGTGAGCGCGGCGGCGCGCTTGACGGTGCGGCCCATTTCGGCCACGGCGTCCATGTTGATGCCCGCGCGCGTCGAGCCGACGTTCACGCTTGAACACACCAGCTCCGTCCCGGCCAGCGCCTCCGGAATGGAGGCGATGAGCACGCGGTCGGATTCCGTCATGCCCTTTTGCACGAGCGCGGAAAAGCCGCCGAGGAAGTTGATGCCGATCTCATGCGCGGCGCGGTCGAGCGCCTGCGCATACGGCACGTAGGAGCGCGCACCCGTGCCCGCCGCGACGAGCGAGATGGGCGTGACGGACACGCGCTTATTCACGATCGGGATGCCGAACTCGGCCTCGATATCCTCGCCCGTGCGCACGAGCCGCCCCGCGAGGCGGCAGATCTTGTCGTACACCTTCGTGCAGCTGCGCGTGATGTCCGTGTCCGCACAGTCGAGCAGGGAGATGCCCATGGTAATGGTGCGGATGTCGAGATGCTGCTGGTCGATCATGGCGATCGTCTGCAAAATTTCACTGCGGTTGATCATGGCTGTGTCCTCTCAGATGCGGTGCATGGCGTTGAAGATGTCCTCGCGCTGGGCGCGGATCTGCAGGCCGCGCTGCGCGCCGGCCTCGTCGAGCGTACGGGCGAGGTCAGCAAACGGGACGGTGCACTGCGACGCGTCCACGAGCATGATCATCGTGAAATACTCCTGCAGCACCGTCTGGCTGATGTCCAGCACGTTCACACCGTACTGCGCCAGCAGAGCGGTCACGTCGGCGATGATGCCGACATGGTCTTTTCCGATCACGGTTACGATTGCACGCATAGATTGTCCTCCTTATTGACCGATCGCGCCGAGCTCGTCGAGATCGCGCTCGAACGCGGGAATGAAATGCTCCAGAAAATACGCTACCTCCGGCAGGGGAGAGGCCTCGAGCGCCGCGCGCGTCTGCGCCTCGGCGGAGAGAAACTCGTTGTTGCCAGCCTTGCGCTCCTCGATGCACTTGATGTAGGCCGAGAGCTTGTCGGCCGCCTTCACGAGCGGGTAAATGTCGCCGTCCTTGTCCTCGCTGAGCACGGCGGCATAGGTCTCCCGCAGCTCCGGCGGCAGCATGCCGAGCAGCTTCTGCACGGCCAGATCCTCCACCGCGTGGTAGGCTGACATGATCTCCGCGTTGTGATACTTGATCGGTGTCGGCAGGTCGCCCGTGAGGATCTCGGACGCGTCGTGATACAGCGCCGCCGTCGCAAGGGCGTTGACGTCGCACGGCTTGCGGAAGATGTCGCGCCGGATCACGCCGAGCGCGTGTGCGAGTACCGCGACCATGTGGCTGTGCTCCTGAATGTTCTCGGGCAGGGCGTTGCGCATCAGCCCCCAGCGCGCGATATAGCGCATGCGCGAAATGAGCGCAAAGAAGTTGGAATCCATCATTTGCTCCCCTCAAAACGGAAAATTTACAATCTGGGCACATTTTATCATGCCGTTCGGGGAATGTAAACACGAAAAAGTGTTGCAATATCAGGTTTTCCATGCTAAAATGCAGATTTGTGCAAACAGAAATATCTAAAAAATGTGATTCTCTTTGAGGAAGTGTGCAAAATGGAGAAATTGAGAAACATCGCCATCATCGCCCACGTTGACCACGGCAAGACCACGCTGGTCGACGAAATGCTCAAGCAGGGCGGTGCATATCGCGAGCATCAGGAAGTCGTCGAGCGCGTCATGGACTCCAACGATCTGGAGCGCGAGCGCGGCATCACGATCCTGGCCAAGAACACCGCCGTGCGCTACGGCGACACGAAGATCAACATTGTCGACACGCCGGGTCACGCCGATTTCGGCGGCGAGGTCGAGCGTGTCCTGAAGATGGTCAACGGCGTCATCCTGCTCGTGGACGCCGCCGAGGGCCCCATGCCGCAGACGCGCTTCGTGCTCAGCAAGGCGCTCGAGCTCGGTCACCGCGTCATCGTCGTCATCAACAAGATCGACCGCCCCGACCAGCGCATCCACGAGGTCATCGACGAGGTGCTCGAACTGCTCATGGACCTCAACGCCACCGACGAGCAGCTTGACTCGCCCATGCTCTTCTGCTCCGGCCGTCAGGGCACCGCGTCCTACTCCCCGGATGTGCCGGGCAAGGATCTGCGCCCGCTGTTCGAGACGATCCTGGAGTACATCCCCGCGCCGGAGCAGAATGTCGACGCGCCGTTCCAGATGCTCGTGTCGTCCATCGACTACAACGAGTTCGTCGGCCGCATCGCCATCGGCCGCATCGAGCGCGGCGTCATCCGCCAGAACGAGGAGATCGCCGTGTGCAACTACCACCAGCCGGATGCGCCGGCCAAGAAGGCCAAGGCCGTGTCCATGTATGAGTTCGAGGGCCTGCAGCGCGTGCCCGTCACGGAGGCGGAGGCCGGCAGCATCATCGCCATGTCCGGCATCGGGGACATTACCATCGGCGACACGATCTGCGCGCCGAGCTGCGTCGAGCCGATCGAGTTTGTGAAGATCTCCGCGCCCACGATGGAGATGACCTTCTCCGTCAACGACGGCCCGTTTGCCGGCCGCGAGGGCAAGTTCGTCACCAGCCGCCAGATCCGCGAGCGGCTCTACCGTGAGACGCTCAAGGACGTGTCTCTGCGCGTGACCGATCTCGAGGGCGCGACGGATTCGTTCAACGTCGCCGGCCGCGGCGAGATGTCGCTGTCCATCCTCATCGAGACCATGCGCCGCGAAGGGTATGAGTTCCAGGTCTCGCCCCCGCGTGTGCTCTATCAGACGATCAACGGCCAGAAGTGCGAGCCCATTGAGCGCCTCGTCGCCGATGTCCCGACCGATGCGGTCGGCTCCGTGATCGAAAAGCTCAGCGCCCGCAAGGGTGAGCTGCAGCAGATGGAGCCCATCGGCAAGCGCACGCGGCTGGAGTTTCTCGTGCCGGCGCGCGGCCTGTTCGGCTACCGCAACGAGTTCATGACCGATACGAAGGGCGAGGGTATCATGGCCTCCGTCTTTGACAGCTACGCCCCGTACAAGGGCGACCTCAGCCGCCGCAACACCGGCTCGCTCGTCTCGTTCGAGACCGGCGAGAGCATCACCTACGGCCTGTACAACGCGCAGGAGCGCGGCCAGCTGTTCATCGGTGCGGGCGTGCCCGTGTATGCCGGCATGGTCGTCGGCGTGTCGCCGAAGCAGGAGGACATCACCGTCAACGTCTGCAAGAAGAAGCAGCTGACCAATACCCGCGCCGCCGGCTCTGACGACGCGCTGCGCCTCGTGCCGCCGCGCAAGCTGAGTCTGGAGCAGAGTCTGGAGTTCCTCGCGGACGACGAGCTGCTCGAGGTCACGCCCAAGAGCCTGCGCATCCGCAAGCGCATCCTCGACCATGAGCGCCGCATGAAGGCCGCGCACGGCAAGGGCGCAAAATAAATCTTTACAAGCGCGCCGCGATGTGTTATTGTAAAACAGTCCATGTGCCCGGATCCGGGGTCTGGCCGCTTTGCAGCGGTTCCTTTCCGCCCGGTTCTGCGCCAGCGGATACGAAATAAAGAAAGGAATGTATCACCATGATCACCAAGACCGAAAAGACCGCAGTCATCGAAGCCAACAAGACGCACGAGGGCGACACCGGCTCGCCGGAGGTTCAGATCGCCATCCTCACCGAGCGCATCCGTCAGCTCACCGAGCACCTGAAGGTGCACCCGAACGACAAGCACAGCCGTCTGGGCATGTATAAGATGGTCGGCAAGCGCCGCCGTCTGCTCGACTACCTCGCCAAGAAGGACATCGAGCGTTATCGTGCGATCATTGCAAAGCTGAACATCCGCAAGTAAGTTCGGCTATTCCGAAGGGTATGAACGTTTGAAAGCAGGGGGATAATTTCATATTGTCCCCCTGCTTTTTTCGTCCGCGCCCGAATGTTCATCTTTCGGGAGCGCCGCTGCCCAGTATTTGAATCTGCGCCCCATCGCGTATGGGACGCGGATGCAAGTGCTGGCTCTGGCGTTTCCGCTGACAAAAGAAAGGAGCACCAGAACCATGATCATCACCACGCACAAGCAGTTCCCCAACTACAAGCGCTACGAGATCGAGTACGAAGGCCGTCCCCTCGTGATGGAGACCGGCAAGCTCGCCGAGCTGTGCAACTCCGCCGTCCTCGTCAGCTACGGCGAGACGACCGTGCTCGTCACCTGCACGGCTTCCGCCCGCCCGAAGGACGGTGTGGATTACTTCCCGCTGTCCGTGGACTTCAATGAGAAGCTCTACGCCGTCGGTCGCATCCCCGGCAGCTTCATGCGCCGCGAGGGCAAGCCCAGCCTGCCCGCCGTGCTGGCCAGCCGCCTGATCGACCGCCCGATGCGCCCGCTCTTCCCGAGCGACCTGCGCAACGACGTCATCATCGCCTGCGAGGTGCTGTCCGTCGACCGTGACTGCAGCCCGGAGATCACCGCCATGATCGGCGCGAGCGCTGCGGTGAGCATTTCCGACGTGCCGTTCAACGGCCCTATCGCCGGCATCGTCCTCGGCTGGGACGGGGAGAAGTACCTCTTCAACCCCACGCAGGAGCAGCGCAAGACCAACCGCATGATCACCACCATCGCCGCCACTCACAAGAAGATCGTCATGATCGAGTCCGAGGCCGATCAGGTGCCGGACGACGTGATGTACGAGGGCATCGTGCAGGCGCATGCGCATCTGCAGCCCGTGCTCGACCTCATCGACAAGATGGTCAGCGAGATCGGCAAGCCGAAGTTCGAGTACGAGCACGCCTCCTTTGACGAGGAGCTGTTCGACCTCCTGTGCGCCAACGAGATGGAGGCCATGGAGTACTGCATGGACACCGACGACAAGAACGTGCGCGAGGCCCGCGTGAACGAGTGGATCGCCGCCGTGCAGGAGAAGTATCTCGACGAGCATCCGGACATGATGCAGTTCATGGACGAGATCCTCTACAAGATGCAGAAGAAGATCGTCAAGAAGTGGCTGCTCGCCGGTCACCGCGTTGACGGCCGCAAGATGAACGAGATCCGCCCGCTCGATGCCGAGGTCGGCGTGATCCCGCGCGTGCATGGCTCGGGTCTGTTCACCCGCGGCCAGACGCAGGTGCTGTCCATCGCCACGCTTGCCACGCTGTCCATGGCGCAGAAGCTCGACACCATCTGGGAAGAGGAAGAAAAGCGCTTCATGCACCACTACAATATGCCGCCGTACTCCACCGGCGACGCCCGCGCCGCCCGCAGCACCAACCGCCGCGAGTATGGTCACGGCGCGCTCGTTGAGAAGGCGCTGCAGTGCGTCATCCCGCCGGTCGAGGAGTTCCCGTACGCCATCCGCGTGGTGTCCGAGGTGCTCTCGTCCAACGGCTCGACGTCGCAGGGCTCCATCTGCGGCTCCACGCTCGCGCTCATGGACGCCGGCGTGCCCATCAAGGCGCCGGTCGCCGGCATCTCCTGCGGCCTGATCCAGGACGGCGACGACTTCACCACCTTCATCGACATTCAGGGCGTTGAGGACTTCCACGGCGAGATGGACTTCAAGGTCGCCGGCACGAAGCAGGGCATCACCGCCATCCAGATGGATCTGAAGAACGACGGCCTCAAGCACGAGATCGTCAAGGAGGCGTTCCGCATGACGCGCGAGGCCCGCTTCCAGATCCTCGACGAGATCATGCTCAAGGCGATCGCCGAGCCGCGCAAGGAGCTGGCGGATTCCGCCCCGAAGATGATCCAGATGAAGATCAACCCCGACAAGATCCGCGAGGTCATCGGCTCCGGCGGCAAGGTCATCCAGAAGATCTGCGCCGACACCGGCTGCAAGATCGACATCGAGGACGACGGCTCCATCTTCATCGCCTCCGAGGACATCGAGGCCTGCCGCGCCGCGCGCCAGACCATCGAGAACATCGTCTTTGAGCCGGAGGTCGGCGAGCTGTACTACGGCAAGGTCTCCAACATCCGCAGCGAGTTCGGCGCATGGGTCGAGCTGGCTCCGGGCAAGGACGGCCTCGTCAAGATCAAGGATCTCGAGTTCAAGCGCACCGAGAAGGTCGAGGACGTGCTCAAGATCGGCGACATGACCTGGGTCAAGGTCATGAACGTTGACGACCGCGGCCGCATCGACCTGTCCCGTAAGGACGCGATGCGCGAGAAGGGTCTCATGTAATCTCGATATCAGCACAACTGTGCGGGCGGGGTGCAAGACACTCCGCCCGCTTTTTCAGGGGGGCACAGCACACTATGTACGAAAAACGAACGCTGCCGAACGGCGTGCGCATGGTCTACGAGCACATGCCGCACGTGCGCTCGGCGGCCATCGGCGTGTGGATCGGCGTCGGCTCGCGCTACGAGTCGCCGAGCGACGCCGGCAGCGCGCACTTCATCGAGCACATGCTCTTCAAGGGGACAGCGCAGCACACCGCTTCGGAGCTGGCCGAGCATATGGACGCCATCGGCGGTCAGGTGAACGCCTACACCACGCGCGAGGGCACGTGCTACTATGCGCGCGTGCTCGACGAGCACCTTGACCGCGCGGGCGACCTGCTGGCCGAGATGCTCTTCACCTCAAACTTTGCCGAGACGGACGTGGCCAACGAGTGCGGCGTCATCCGCGAGGAGATGGACATGTATGCCGACACGCCGGAGGATCTGGTCACGGAGCGGCTCATCGGCGCGGCCTTTCCCGGCACGCTCGGGCGCCCGGTGCTCGGCCGTCCGGCCACGATCGAGCGGCTGACGGGGGCGCGGCTGCGCGCGTTTCAGCTTGCGCACTATATCGCGCCGCGCATCGTCGTCGCCGTGTCCGGCAGCTTCACGGAAGAGAACCTTGCGCATCTGGCGGCGCACTTTTCGTGGCTGCCCGCGCGGCCGGATCTCACGATGCGCCGCGGCAGCTACACCCCGGCCTTCACGCTCAAGCGCAAGGCCATCGAGCAAAATCAGATCAGCATCGGCTTTCCCGGACTGCCGACGGGGTCGGAGGCGCGCTTTACCATGGCGCTGCTCTCGTCCATTCTCGGCGGCAATATGTCCTCGCGCCTGTTTCAGACCGTGCGCGAGAAAAACGGGCTCTGCTACGCCGTGTACAGTTACACGGCGGGCTTTCTCGACTGCGGCATGTTTGCCGTCTCCGCCGCCGTCGGCCGTGAGACGGAGCAGCGCGCCCTCGCGCTCATCCGCGACGAGCTCGACCGCTTCCGCAATGACGGCGTCACGCAGTCAGAGCTTGACCGTGCGCGCGAACAGGTGCACGCGAGCGTGCTCATGGCGGAGGAATCCACCGCCGCGCGAATGAATAAGCTCGGCTACTCCGAGCTCTACCTCGGCCGGGTGCTCTCGGCGGACGAGGTGCTCGCGCGCTACGACGCCGTCACCTGTGAGGACATCCTCGGTCTCGCGCGCGAGACGCTGGACTTTGCGCGCGTGTCGTTTTCGGCCGTCGGCCGCCTGCGCGCGCAGGAGGAATACGAGCAGCTGCTCAAGGGATAACAGAAAATCTCTCGGCCTGCAAACGCGGGCGCTGCAGTCAGGCCGCAAATCCCTTTGTCAAAAAACGCCGCGGAAGCTTCCGCGGCGTTTGTAAGACAGTTAACGGAGCGCATCAGTGCGGATGCGCTCCGTTTCTTTATGCTATTATGACATACGGCACAGTTGCAACGGCCCCCTTGGCTCTCCCTCTGGGAGAGCCAAGTTCCGCGCGTAATGCACTACACCGAACGGTGCATAGAAGTGCGCCCTCGTTATCTGTTCGATAAATTCCGATTGTTCGGCTCCATAGTATCATATGGCCGGATAAACTACAAGAACAGCCACAGCAGTGCAAACTGCTGTGGCTGTTCGCTGCCTTACGAACACCGGCCATTTTGCGGCGTTTTCGCTTTTCAGGCGTTCTGGATCAGCAGCTCTGCGATCTGCACGCAGTTGGTGGCTGCGCCCTTGCGCACCTGATCGCCGCAGCACCAGAGACACAGACCGTTGGGATCGGTCAGGTCGGGACGGATGCGGCCGACGAACACGAGATCCTGATCCGACGTGTCGAGCGGCATGGGATACTGCAGCGCGTCGAGATCGTCCACAAGGCGGCAGCCGGGGGCGGCGGCGATGGCCGCGCGTGCCTCGTCCACGGAGATATGGTGCGCGAAGTGCACGGCGGCGGAGATGGAGTGGCTGCGCACGACGGGCACACGCACACAGGTGCACGAGACGTTCATGTCCGGCAGGTGCAGGATCTTGCGGCCCTCGTTCTGGAGCTTCATCTCCTCGGAGGTGTAGCCGTCGCACTGCTCGCCGCCGATCTGCGGGATGACGTTGTAGGCGATCTGGTGCGCGAACACCTTCGGGGCGTATTCCTTGCCGTCGCGCAGGGCATCGACCTCGTTTTGCAGCTCGACCGGGCCGCCTGCGCCCGCGCCGGACACGGCCTGATACGTCGAGACGACCATGCTGTGGATGGGCGAGAGCTTGCGCAGCGCGTTGATGGCGGTCAGCGTGATGATGGTCGAGCAGTTGGGGTTTGCGATGATGCCGTGGTGCAGCTTCACGTCGCCGGGGTTGATCTCCGGCACGACGAGCGGCACGTTCGGGTCGAGGCGGAAGGCCGAGGAGTTATCCACGAACACGGCGCCGGAGCGCACGATCGCGGGGGCAAAGCGCTCGGCGATGTCGTTTTCCGCCGCGCCGAGGACGATGTCCATGCCGGCGAAGGCGGCGTCCGTCGCCTCCTCGACGACGATGTCCTGCCCCTGCCACGACACGACCTTGCCGGCCGAGCGGGCGCTTGCGAGCAGGTGCAGCTCCCCGACGGGGAAGCTGCGCTCGGCGAGGATCTTCATCATTTCCTGACCCACGGCGCCGCTTGCGCCGAGGATGGCAACACGATACTGCTTCATATCTGAAAACTTCCTTTCTTACTTCACAAAGCTGTTGTACAGGACCTGAATGGCGGGGGCAAAATCCTTCGTGTCCACGCCGACGATGATGTTGAGCTCGTCCGGCCCCTGCGAGATCATGCGGATGTTGATGCCGTGCTCGCCGAGGGCGGCGAAGATGCGGCCCGACGTGCCGGGGCGGAACACCATCTTCCGGCCGACGGCCGCGACGATGGAGATGTTCTCCGTCACGTGCAGGTGATCCGGCTTGAGCTGCTTTTCCAGCTCGCCGAGCACGGAATACAGGCACGGGGCGATCTTCTCGCTCGGCACGACCAGCGACAGGCAGTCGATGCCGCTGGGGGCATACTCGATGCTCACGCCGTTGCGCTCGAACACCTCGAACACCTGCCGGAACGCGCCCACGCTCGAGGACATACCGGTCTTGGCAATGGTGACGATGGAGTAGTTTTTCTTGCCCGCGATGCCGGTGATGAGTCGTCCGTCGTCCACGTCGTCAAACGACTCCATGATGAGCGTGCCGGGGTGGTCGGGGTCGTTGGTGTTGCGGATGTTGAGCGGGATGTTTTTCTCGCGCACGGGGAACACCGTCCCCTCGTGCAGCACCTGCGCGCCGACGAAGCTCAGCTCGCGCAGCTCGTTATACGTGATGCGCTCGATCGGCAGCGGATCGGGCACGATGCGCGGGTCCGCCATGAGGATGCCGGACACGTCCGTCCAGTTTTCGTACACGTCGGCATCGAGCGCCGCCGCCGCGAGCGCGCCGGTGATGTCGCTGCCGCCGCGGGAGAAGGTGCGGATCTTGCCGTCGGGCGTCACGCCGTAAAAGCCGGGGATGACGACGCTGCGCCCCTCGGCCAGCCGCTGCAGCGCGGCGTAGGACGCCTCCTTGTCGATCGTGCCGTCAAAGCGGAAGCGCACCCACAGCTCCGCGTCGAGAAACGAGTAGCCGAGGTAGTCCGCCATGAGCAGGGCGGAGAAATATTCGCCGCGCGACACGAGCTCCTCCTCCGAGATGCCGCTGCGCAGCTGCTGGCGCAGCACGTCAAGCTCGGCCTCTATGTCGACGCTCAGCCCGCACGCATCGCGGATGGCGATGTAGCGCTCGCAGATCATCTGAAAGATGCTTTCGCAGCTCACGCCGTACTGCAAATGTGCGTGGCAGAGGTAAAGCAGGTCTGTGAGCTTGTGGTCGTCCGCGTCACGCTTTCCGGCGGCGGACACGACGATGACCCTGCGCGCGGGATCGACGCGCACGATGTCGCGCACTTTTTCAAACTGTTTGGCGTCTGCCATCGACGAGCCGCCGAATTTTGCAACCTTCAGCATGGGGTCCTCCTTATTGCAGCGCGGCAAAGAAGCTCTCACCGTCGTGCTCCAGCGCCAGCGCCATGAGCGCATGCATCCGGCTCACGGGCACGGGCTGCGTGATGACGGCACCGTCCCAGTCACCCTCGGCGAGGGCGGCCAGCTCCGGCAGCGCGGCGCGCGTGCGCACATAGTAGCGGTGCTGCACGCCGGCATTGTCCGGCACGGCCGGAACGAAGGAATCGGTGTAGAAGGCGTGCACCCCGCGCGTGATGTCCACCAGATCCTGCACGACGTTGTATGCCGTGGGGTAGCGCCCCGCGCCCTGACCGAAGAAGCTCTGCACGCCCATACGCTCGCCCTCCATGCTGATGAGGTTGAAGTTCGCGGGCACGGCGGCCTCGAGCGCATCGCTGCCGAGCAGCGTCGGCTCGACGTAGGCGCTGATGCTGCCGCCGCGCTGTTCGGCGGCGGCGATCAGCTTGCACGTGCAGTCGTGCGCCTGAAAGCGCGCGATGTCCGCCTTGCGCACGTTGCGGATGCCGGACACCGGCACGTCCGCCTCGCGCAGCGACACGCCGAAGGCGACGTTTGCGGACAGGATCAGCTTGCGCTGAATGTCCAGCCCGTCGATGTCGGCCGAGGGATCGGCCTCGGCATAGCCGAGCGCCTGCGCCTGCGCGAGCACGTCGGCAAAGTCCACGTCGCTGTGGTGCATCGCGTCCATGATGTAGTTGGTCGTGCCGTTGAGGATGCCCCAGACGCGGGAGATGTGGTTGGCGCGCGCAGCCTTTTCGAGGTTCGTGAGCCACGGGATGCCGCCGCCGACCGCCGCTGTGCACCGCAGCGCCGCGCCGTACTCTTCGGCGAGCGCGTTGAGCTCGTCATAGTAGCGGCACATGAGGTATTTGTTCGAGGACACCACGTTCTTTCCGGCGCGCAGCGCAGCCGCCACGTATTCATACGCCGGGTGCAGACCGCCCATGACCTCCACGACGGTGTCCACCGCGGGGTCGCTGAGAATGTCCTGGATATCATACGTGGTTCGGGCGGTCAGCTCGCCGAGATCGCGCCGGCACAGCACCCACGCTGCGCGGATATCGTCCCGGTCGGCGAGCATATCGTAAACGCCCCTGCCGACAACGCCAAAACCAAGAAGTCCGATGTTCATGATGTTCCCTCACTTTAGATCCGATGAAAATTGCCCGCGATAAGCGGACATATGTTTTTCGAGCGAGAACAATATACCACGCCTGTCTGTGAAATGCAAGGCTGCATGGCATTTTTGCGCCGAAAACGGCAAAAAACCGGCAGAAGCGAACTTCTGCCGGTCGTGTTTGTGCAGTTTTACGGCGCGGCGTCCGGCTGCGTCAGCCAGAGCAACGCGCCGAGGAGAAAAAACAGCGCTGCCGTGGCAGCGCGGCCGCCATACAGCCGCGGCAATATCACGCCGGAGGCGGGCAGAACAACGCTGGCGACCAGAATTGCCAGACACAGGCCGAACAGCACCCGGACGAGCGGGCGCACCCAGGGCGCGCCGCGCCGCGGCCGCAGGCGCGTGACCATGTGCAGCGCCTGCAGCAGCGTCCACGCCAGCGCGCACAGCAGCAGCGGCTCGGTTATGAGCATGGCTGCCAACGGCGCCATGCCCCCGCGCTGGTACTGCCGGAGGCAGACCGCGTGCAGGTATATCCACAGCCCGGCCAGTATGAGTGTGACGGCCCCCATGATGCACACCCTGCGCAGCGCTGTCCGGCGGGCATCGGCGGATGGCGCCCCGTCCAGCAGCTCCGTGAGCTCGACGCCGAGCGCGTCTGCGAGCCGCTGCAGCGTCTCGATGTCTGGGCGGGAGCGGCCGGTCTCGTAATTCGATATGGTCTGCCGCGTCGTGTGCACGGTCTGCGCCAGATCATCCTGCGTAAGCTTCCGGCGCGTGCGGGCGCGGCGGATGTTGGCCCCGATGTCGCGCATGGTGTTCACCTCGCCCAAAGCATACCATGTGCGGCGGCGATTTGTCACGCAAAGAACCTTTGCGCGCGCAAAAAACCGGCAGAAGCGAACTTCTGCCGGTTGTGTTTGTGCAGTTTTTACTGTCCGCGGTTTTGCAGCGCGGTCAGGTAGGGGTTGAAGCGGCGCTCGGTCTCGAGCGTGGAGCAGTCCATGTGGCCGGGGTAGACCTCATAATCGCCGGGCAGCGCCGCGATCTTCGCCAGCGACTGCAGCTCGACCTCCATGCTGCCGCCCTCAAAATCCGTGCGGCCGCAGGAGCCGGCAAAGAGCGTGTCGCCGGTGAAGAGCGCGTCGCCGCAGATGAGCGTCACGCCGCCGGGGGTGTGGCCGGGTGTCTCCATGACGCGGAAGGTCAGATTGCCGACCTTGACCTCGTCGCCCTCCTTATAAAAGATCGTGCCCTCGGGCGGGACGAACGAGTAGCTGTCGAACGCGACGGCCGTGCCCGCGTCGAGCGCGTTCATGTACACGGGTGCGCCGGTCTCCTCGTGCACGGCGTAGACGGCGCCGGTGTGGTCGTAGTGACCGTGCGTGAGCAGGATGGCGCGGCAGGTGAGGTGGTTGTCCTCCAGATAGTAGAGGATGGTGTTGGACTCGTCGCCCGGATCGATGACGGCGCACTCGAGCGTGGTCTCGTCGGTGACGATGTAGCAGTTGGTCATGAGGTGCCCGACGGGCAGACATTTGATGAGCATGGGGTAGCCTCCTTTATAATTGATCGGTATCGAGCAGGATGGTAACAGGGCCGTCGTTGACGGACGCGACTTGCATGTCCGCGCCGAACTCGCCCGTGCGCACCGTGAAGCCGCGGGCCCGACAGCCGGCGATCACGCGCTCATAGAGCGGCACGGCGGTTTCCGGCCGGGCGGCGGCCGTGAAGCCGGGGCGGCGGGAGCGGCAGTCGGCAAAGAGCGTGAACTGGCTCACGATGAGCAGCTCTGCGCCCGCGTCGGTGGGATTGACGTTCATTTTGCCATTGGCATCTTCAAATACGCGCAGGCCGCAGATGCGGTCGACGATGCGGTCGGCCTCGGCCACGGTGTCGGACACGTGCACGCCCAGCAGGACGAGAAAGCCCTTGCCGATGCGCGCGGTCTCCTGTCCGCCGATCGTGACGGACGCTTCCTTCACACGGGTGATGACAGCTCTCATGCTTTGCCCTCCTGTTTGGCTTTCTTGGCGTTTTTGGCGTGCTCGGCCTGCAGCTCCGCCGTGTTTGCGGTGGCCTTCGCGATGTCGGACGCACCGCTGCGCGAGATGCGGATGACGCCGCGGACGGCGCTCAGGCGGCTGATGATCGTGCGCAGCTCGGCCAGATCGTGCACCTCGGCCGTGATCGTGATGGTCGAGCGGCCGCTGTCCACGTCGCGCGCGGTGAGCGTGCGCACCTTGGCGTTGAGCGTGTTGAGCGCGGTGGCCACGTCCATCACGAGACCCGAGCGCTGTGCGCTGAGCAGCGTGAGCGTCGTGCCGTAGGAATCGGTGGTGTTCTCCGCCCAGCTCACGCGGATCCAGCGGCCGGCGGTCTCCGGATTGTCGCGGCTGGCGAGGTAGTTTTCACAGTCCGTGCGGTGGATGGACACGCCCGCGCCGCGCGTGATGAAGCCGATGATGCTGTCGCCGGGCACCGGCGTGCAGCAGCGGGAGAATTTGATGAGGCAGTTATCGAGCCCCTCGACGAGGATGCCGTGCACGGCGTGGCGCGGACGCTTATTGCGGCGCTCGGCCGCCTCGTTGATGCGGTCGATGGCGTTTTTCTGGTTGGCCTTCTGGCTGCGCAGGATCTCGTCGCGGATGCGGTTGACGGTGCGCGTGGCGGTCACGCCGCCGTAGCCGATGGCGGCGTACAGATCGTCGAGCGAGGTGAAGGCCAGCCGCTTGAGGATCAGCGGCAGGATCTCGTCGCCCATGATGTCGGCCGGGGCAATGCCGTTGGCGCGCAGCTCGCGCTCAAACTGCTCCTTGCCGTGGACGATGTTTTCCTCGCGGCGCTCTTTTTTGAACCACTGCTTGATCTTTGTGCGCGCGGCGCCGCTCTTGGCGAGACTGAGCCAGTCGCGGCTCGGGCCGGGCGCGTTTTTCGATGTGCGGATGTCGACGATGTCGCCGTTTTGCAGCACGTAGTCGAAGTTCACGATGCGGCCGTTGACCGTCGCGCCGACCATGCTGTTGCCGATCGCGGAGTGGATGCTGTAGGCGAAGTCGATCGGCGTCGCGCCGGCGGGCAGGTTGATCACGTCGCCCTTCGGCGAGAACACGAACACCTCGTCGGCGAACATATCCACCTTCAGATTGTGGAAAAAGTCCTGCGCGTCGGACTCCTGCTGCGTCTCGAGCAGGCGGCGGATCCACGCGAACTTCTCCTCGTCGCCGGCCTTGGTGCCCTCACCGCTGCCGGTCTTGTATTTCCAGTGCGCCGCGACGCCGTATTCCGCCGTCATGTGCATCTCCCACGTGCGGATCTGCACCTCGAACGGGATGCCCTCCGAGCCGATGACCGTCGTGTGCACGCTCTGGTACATGTTCGGCTTCGGCGTGCTGATGTAGTCCTTGAAGCGGCCGGGCAGCGGCTTGTACATATCGTGGATGATACCGAGCACGTTGTAGCAGTCGGGGATCGTGTCCACGATCACGCGAAACGCGCACAGGTCAAAAATACCGTTGATGTCGAGCTTCTGCGCGTACATCTTGCGGTAGATGCTGTAGATGTGCTTGATGCGGCTCGAGATGGTGGCATGCACGCCGTCGAGCTCCAGCCGCTCGCGGATCTGCGTGCGCATCTCGTCCATGAATTTTTCCAGCGTCGGCATACGCTTGTCGAGCGCGTCCGTGATGGCGCGGTAGCCCTCGGGGTCGAGGTAGAGCAGCGAGAGGTCCTCGAGCTCCCACTTGATCTTCTGCATGCCGAGGCGGTGCGCGATGGGGGCGTAGATCTCCATCGTCTCGAGGGATTTGATGCGCTGCTTCTCCTCGCTCTGGTAGGCCATCGTGCGCATGTTGTGCAGACGGTCGGCCATCTTGATGAGGATGACGCGGATGTCCTTGGCCATAGCCAGCAGCATCTTGCGCATATTCTCCATCTGCTGTTCTTCGACGCTTGTATACTGCACGCGCGTGAGCTTGGTGACGCCCTCGACGATGTCAGCCACCGAGGTGCCGAAGCTGCGCGCGATGTCGTCATGTGTGAGCGAGGTGTCCTCGATCGTGTCGTGCAGCAGCGCCGAGATGATCGAGTCCTCGTCGAGCCCCATCTCCGCCGTGATGATGGCGGCGGCAATGCAGTGCGACACATAGGGCGAGCCGTCGCGGCGCTTTTGCCCCGAATGCGCACGGTCGGCGCACTCGAAGGCCGCGCGCACGCGGCCGAGATCCGCCGGGATGCCGGCGGAGGTGATCTTCTGTTCCAGCTCCTGATAGTGCGCCTCGAGGTCGTATGGCACCGGAGTCGCGTTTTCGGCGCGGGTCGCTTCAGACATGGGGGTTGCTCCTTTCCGCAAAGGAATGGGAATTTCCTGAAAATGTTTCATAGCAGCTTCTGCCGGCGGTCGCGCAGCGCCTGCAGCAGCTTCGACGCGCCGAGATCCACCTTGCCGCTGGTCGGCAGCGGGCGCAGGTGCAGCATCTCCCCGTCGAAGTCGACGGCGGCGAGTCCCATCTCGGCCATGACGCGCAGGCACACGCAGAATTTCTCCGGGCGCATGGGCGCGCGCTCCGGCAGCTCCGAAAGGGAAAAGACCATCGGCGCCTTCAGCCAGCGCCACGCCACGGCGAAATCCGCCCGCAGGGGGTACAGATCCACCGTGTCCCACGCGGGCACGCACTGGTTTTTGAGCAGCGCGCTGCACAGCGGCAGCGGGTCGCTCGGGCGCACGTCGGTCACAAGCAGCTGCACGCTGCGGCGGCCGCGGAATTCGTTGATCTGCGGCGTGAAGGCCACATCCGCCCACTGGCCGATGCGCACGCCGAGCTCCGCCGGGGTGCAGGAGAAGAAGATGCCGGCATAATTATACCCGCCCTTGGCAAAGTGCAGCCGCAGATGGCGGCCGCCGCCGATGGGCACGGCGTTGACGAGCCGCGCACCGGTGATGCACAGCAGGGGCTTGGGGTTGCTGTTGCCGCACGGCTCGAGCGCATCGAGCGACTCGATGCACGCCATGGTCAGCAGGTGCGGATCGTCCACGCGCAGGTCGCACGTGAGCTCCGGCAGGTCGTCGGCCGGGTTTTTCCGGTAATATTCGCCGAGCGCGCGGCGGAAGCGGTCGATATTCTCGCGCCGGATGGTCAGCCCGGCCGCCAGCGCGTGGCCGCCGAAGCCCTCGAGATACTCCGAGCAGGCGCTCAGGGCGTTATACAGGTTGAAGCCGCCGAAGCTGCGGCACGAGCCCTTGCCGCGCTCGCCGTCGCAGCAGATCATGATCGTCGGCAGGTGGAACTCCTCGCTCAGGCGCGAGGCGGCGATGCCGATCACGCCCTGATGCCACGTGTCGCTTGCGAGCACGAGCGGTGCGCGCGGCGGATAGCGGCACGCGATGGCCGAGGCTTCCTCCCAGATCTGCTGCTCGAGCTCCTGCCGCTCGCGGTTGAGCTGGCAGAGCCCAGCGGCGTAGCGGTCGGCGTCGACGCTGTCATCGGTCAGCAGCAGCAGCGCGGCGATGGCCGTTTTTCCGAGGCGGCCGGCCGCGTTGATGCGCGGCGCGAGCGTGAAGCCGATGGTCGTGGCCGTGACAGGCCGTCCCTCCGCACCGCACTCGTGCAGCAGCGCACGGATGCCGGGGCGCGGGTTGGTGTTGATCTGCGCCAGACCCTGCGCCACGAGGTAGCGGTTTTCGCCCGTGAGCGGCATGACGTCGGCCACCGTACCGATGGCGACGAGGTCACCGTAGTCGCGCAGCACCTGCGTGCTGTCGCCCTCGAGCGCGCACAGCAGCTTGAACGCCACGCCGACGCCCGCAAGCCCGCCGTTGGGATACTGCGAGCCGGGGCGCTTCGGGTCGACGACGGCCACGGCGTTCGGGATCGCCTGCCCGCTGCACTCGTGGTGGTCGGTGATGACCATGTCGATGCCGCGCTGCAGGGCGTAGTTCGTCTCGTCGATGGCGGTGATGCCGCAGTCGACGGTGATGATGAGCGTGATGTCGTCGGCGCGCTGAAGGTTCGTGATCGCGTCCATGTTCAGGCCGTAGCCCTCCTCGATGCGGTCGGGGATGTACGGGTGCACGGGCACGCCGCGGCGGCGCAGATAGTCCGTGAGCACGCATGTCGACGTGATGCCGTCGACGTCGTAGTCGCCGAAGACGGCCACGTGCTCCCGCCGCTCGATGGCGGTGCGGATGCGTGCGACGGCCTTGTCCATGTCCTGCAGGAGCATGGGGTCGAACGCGCTCTGGTCGCCGCCGCTGAGAAAGGCGCGCGCCTGCCCGGCATCGTCATAGCCGCGCAGCGCCAGCAGCACCGCCAGCAGCGGGGAATAGCCCGCGCGCAGCAGCGCCTCCGGCGGCTGCGGCGTGGTATATGGAATTTTCCAATTGCGGTATTTCATATGCGCTGTGTGCCTCGAATTCAGATATACAATAATTTATTATTTTATCAAAATATCCGAGCAGATGCAAGAGGCGCGTGTTGGTTATCTGCCGCCGCCGGGGGCATTTTTCGCTGCCGCGCGCCGCGCTTCCTGCCCTTGACAGGGACGCGCCGCCGGTGGTACGATATGGCGGGTATGCCGGCGTGGCGAAACAGGCAGACGCAAGGGACTTAAAATCCCTCGGTGGCAGCACCGTGCGGGTTCGAGCCCCGCCGCCGGCACCACGTCGGAGCGGACAGCATATCGTTCGCTCCGACTTTTTGGCAAAGCCGGAGCTCATTCATTTCGTCGCTCCTCCTTTTCAGCTGTGACCCGCTTGCGCTGGGCTCACATCTGA
>QWCH01001798.1_pt1 | contig 65764 bp, 55 predicted proteins | sample 1972671 | NCBI WGS metagenome assembly QWCH01 (sample SAMN09866713, study PRJNA288562) | Human gut metagenome isolate term3_stool, whole genome shotgun sequencing... | isolation source: gut | host: Homo sapiens | place: USA: California
GCAGGGTTCCACCTCTTCCCATTCCGAACAGAGAAGTTAAGCCTGCTTGCGCCGATGGTACTACAATGCAATGTGGGAGAGTAGGTAGCTGCCTTTTTTTACTTAGGGTCTTCAAGGTCTAACGACTTTGGAGACCTTTTTTTTTGCAGTGTTCTTTTGCTTGTTTACATTATTTTATTAATTTTGTCGCTAAATCAAAACGATTAAACTATGGATAAACAATCAAGATACCGTGAACTTCTCTCGCAGATAGAAGTCTTCGCCAATGCTGACGACAATCCTATTAGCGTATTGTCGAATTGTGCAGCGGTGATGAAAGTAGTCTTCCCAAAGGAATATTTCTGGGTCGGATTTTATATTGTAGATGGTGACGAACTGATACTCGGTCCGTTTCAAGGCACTCCTGCATGTACGAGGATAAAGTTCGGACTCGGTGTTTGTGGCACAGCATGGAAGGAAGGTCGTAGTCTTGTAGTTGAGGATGTGGAAGCTTTTCCCGGACATATAGCGTGTTCGTCGCTCTCAAGATCGGAGATTGTAGTTCCATTATTTTCTGACGGAGTAGTAATAGGTGAGATAGACATCGACAGCACCGAATTGTCAATATTCGATGATGTTGATAGAAAATATCTCGAAAAGGCAGCAGAAATGATTGCTACGTTTATGGCAAAGCTTACAAAAGTAGATTAAGTTTTATTAAAGTAATATAGTTATGGATAAGTTCACAAATAATACATTCCTTATGTCAGCCCTTGCCGATGACAATGAGATGGCATTTGACGCATTGTTTGTGGAGTATTATCCCAAGGTGTTACAGTTTGTAATGCGCTTTTGTCGTGAGAAGAGTGAGGCTGAGAACATAGTTCAGGATTTGTTTATGGAACTATGGATTAAGCATGAACGTTTTTTGAAGATAGAAAATCTCGACAATTACCTTTTCATTTCTGCTCGTAATGCCGCCATACATTATGTGAAGCAGTCGCTTGTGTATTGTGATGATGAGTCGGCATGTGACATTCAAGGCAATGACGTGACGGGTGACATGAAGATGTGCTACGATGAACTCTACGATTTCATAATGAGCGAGATTGACTCTATGCCCGAGCAGCGTCGCCGTGTGTTTGTGATGAGTCGTGTAGACGGATTGGGCAATGCTGAGATTGCTGAGCGTCTTGGCATAAGCAAGCGTACTGTGGAGACGCATATATCTGTTGCACTTGCCCATTTGCGCAAGTTATTGCCATTACTTGCATTGTTAACATTGATTAACTATAAGTAACTACGTGTGGTTGCCAGTTTTTTACTCTTATTAGTAGAAAACCATAAACAGCTATGCAACCAAATAGTACCAAATATACAGAATCAACACCAAAGGACGATGCACTGCGTCGCTTGTGGAATCAAGATGTATCAGACATATCAGAAAGTGAGATGTCAGATGCACTTGATGTTTTCCGCAATCGTCGCACGGCATACAATCGTGCAAATCGTCGCAAGGTGCGTGTGCTAAGCATCATGAAGTATGCTGCACTATTCATTGCGCCTATAATCACCGCTTTTGTTGCTTGGAATTATTCGGCAGAATATCATGTACAGGAGACGGAGTTGACACAATTTTATGTTCCAGAAGGAAAGATAGACAGTCTGATACTCTCGGACAATACTTGTGTAAAGCTCGATGCAGGTACATCGATAATCTATCCAGCTCGTTTTAGCAATAGAACGTACAATCGCAATGTGTATGTCAACGGTAAGTGTCATTTTGCTGTGGCTAAAGACCGAATGCATCCATTCGTGGTGAATATGGGTAGTCTGAAGGTTAAGGTGCTTGGAACTCATTTCACAGTAGACTCATACAACGAAGATGATAATATTACAGTGACACTTGAGGAAGGATTGGTAAAGGTGTTTGACAATAAACAATCGATGACACTAAAGCCCAATGAGCAGGTAGTTTACAATCGTAGGAATGGCACAATGCGCAAGAATACAGTTGACGCTATGGCTTACGGTGCGTGGGTAGGAGGAAATGTGGATTTTGCATCGCAGCCTCTTTCGGTGATTGTCAAGACCTTGGAACGTAAGTATGATGTATCAATAACAGTGGCACCGGATGTCAATTTGGGCAAGCGTTATACCATGAACTTCAAAAGGGAAGAACCGGTAGACAGAGTACTGAAAGTATTGTCAATGATATCTGGCAATATAGCATACAAAATAGATGGCCGTAATATACGGCTCTATTTAAAAAATACCACCAAATAGTTACACCTAAATATTAATATAAACTAACAAAACAATGAAGACCTTATTGAACAAGAAGACAGCAGCCGCACTTGCACTCTGTCTGTCGATGTCGGTGAGCACATTCGGACAAAGTCAGGTGATTCATCTGACTCAGAACAAGGCTACGGTATCGTCAATTATCAAGGCTATTGAGAAGCAGACCCAAATGTCGGTTGATTTCTCACAGAACACTATCAATCTTAACAAGACAGTGTCGTTGAAGTCGAAGTTGGAAACGCTTGGCGAGTTGATGAATCAAATCTTGAAGGGTAATGGCAACCTTACCTACAAGATTGTAGACCGTCACATCATTATTGTTAAAGCAGGACATAATGGAGCGCAGCCAGAACAATCAGTACGCCAAGGTGTAGGCAAAACTAAAATAACGGGCCGTGTGCTTGACAATAATGGCGAACCCATCATTGGCGCATCTGTTGTTGAGCAGGGAACAAAGAATGGTACAGTTACGGATATAGATGGAAATTTTGTGTTGAGTAGCAGTAAGGAAAATCCAACATTAGATATTTCTTACATTGGTTTCCTTTCGCAGCAAGTTAAGGCTCGTGGTGGTGCAACTATCAATGTAACGATGAAGGAAAATGCACAGAGCCTCGAAGAACTCGTAGTTGTGGGTTATGGCTCACAGAAGAAGGTAAACGTCATTGGTTCTATCGCAACTGTTGACTCCAAATCGCTCGAAGCTCGTTCGGCAAGTGATGTCAGCAACATGCTCACCGGCCAGATGTCGGGTGTAACCATCACACAGACAAGTGGTAATCCTGGTCAAGATGGTGGTACAATCCGTGTGCGTGGTGTAGGTTCTTTTGGTGCTACACCAAGTCCACTTGTGCTCGTTGACGGTATGCCAGGATCATTGAGTGATCTCAGTCCGGATGAAATCGATAACATCTCTGTTCTTAAGGATGCATCTTCAGCTGCCATCTACGGTTCGCGTGCAGCCAATGGTGTAGTACTCGTTACAACCAAGCGTGGTAAGGAAGGACGTACTAAGGTTTCTTACAATGGTTCTGTAGGTTTTAGTAAGGCAGCCGAACTGCCTGAAATGGCACATTCTTACGACTATGCCAAGTTCTATAACATGGCTATCGGTACTGACACATATACAGCTGAGGATATACAGAAGTATAAGGATGGTTCGGATCCAGATAACTATGCAGACGAGAACTATCTAGATAAGTTGTTCGGTGGTCACTCGTTCCTAACAAAGCATACACTTAATGTAAACGGTGGCAACGAGCGTGTACAGTATATGGCTACTGCTGGATACCTTCGTCACGACGGTTTGCTTAAGAATAACTATTATAATAAGTATAACGTACGTCTCAACCTCAACGCTAAGATAACCAAGGACCTTTCTATGGGCATACGCTTTAATGGTATGGCAAGCGACCGTCATGAGCCTTCTACTCCTAGACAGCTCGATACTGCTGGATATGAAGGTATCATGCTTGCTGCTCTGCGCTACCCAGGATTGCTGCCTTCATATATGTCTGACGGCTCTAATGGCAATGGTCTTAAGGGTAGCGGTACACCAGTGGCTTGGGTGGAGAAGTGCGCATCGTTCTATCGTCAGGACTTCGACAAGTTCGGTGGCAATCTCGACCTTACCTATAAGCCTATTAAGGGCCTTACACTTAAAGGTATTGGTGGCTACAAGTACTCTTTGCAGCATGTTAGAAACTATCGTAGCGAGTTTGTAACAGCAAGTGGTAGAAATAACGGTCCGTCGTCACTCTCGGACGACATGTACCGCACCGTGTACAAGACATTCCAAGCAACTGCCGACTATAACACCACTATCGCCAAGAAGCACGCTATCGACGTGCTCGTGGGCTATACTTGGGAGGACGAGAACCAACGTTCTATAGGCGGTTATCGCCAGAATTTTCCGTCGAATGACGTGCCTTACCTTACAGCGGGCGGTGCTGATGGACAGACCAATTTTGGTGGTGGATACGACTGGGCAATACAGTCTGTTTTTGGACGTCTTACATATAATTATGATGAGCGTTACCTCTTTGAAGCAACAATGCGCTATGACGGTTCTTCACGTTTCCCAACAGATTCTAAGTATGGTTTCTTCCCTTCTGCAGCTTTGGGTTGGCGTGTGAGTGAGGAGAAGTTCTGGAAAGACTCTTCTATAGCAAAGTGGTTCACCAATCTCAAGATAAAGGCTTCTACCGGTGTGCTTGGTAACAATAATATTGGTAACTATCCTTATCAGTCGGTTTACAGACTCGGTAGTAATCAGAACTATGTATTTGGTGGTGTATACACTACTGGTGCGTCTATCACTACATACGTAGATCCGAACCTGAAGTGGGAGAAAACACGCACATCTGATATAGGTATTGAGACCGGATTTTTCCAGAATCGCCTTACACTTAATGCAACATACTTTTACCGCAAGACTACCGACGTGCTCTATAAGCCATCGGCAAGCTACTCTTCTATATTCGGTCTTAATGTATCACAGGTCAATACTGGTGCTGTAGAGAACAAGGGCTTTGAGTTTGAGGCTGGCTACCGCGACAAAGTTGGTGGATTCAATTATTGGGTAAATGGCAATTTCTCAATCATCAAGAACAAGGTAATAACACTTGGTATGGGTAATGTTACACAGGCTAATGGTATGGTAGGTAATGGTAGTAACCTCTTCATTGGCTATCCAATGCAGATGTACTATGGCTACAAGACCGATGGTGTATTCCTCACAGATGAGGAAGTTGGCGAGTGGTACGACCAAAGTGCAATTGCCAAGGGTTCAAAGGCTGGTGACATACGTTACGTAGACCTTGACGGCGACAACAAGGTAACACCTAAGGATATGACTTACCTTGGCTCTTCTATTCCAAAGTATACTTTTGGTTTGAGTTTTGGTGGCGACTATAGGGGATTTGACTTCAGCGTGCTCTTGCAGGGTGTAGCTGGTGTCAAGGGCCGTCTCAACGAGTGGGCAGGTTTCGCCTTCTTCCAGGAGGGTAATATACAGAAGTGGCAGATGGAGGAATGCTGGAACATGAACCCAACAAACCGCTATCCTAAGTATCCACGCCTTGAGGTAATGTCTAACGCTGGTAGTAACAACACTTTGTTGTCTGACTACTGGATTCTGGACGCGTCGTTTGTAAAGGTGCGCAACATACAGTTTGGCTACAAGTTGCCCAAGAGCATTATCAGCAAGGCTGGCATCAGCAGCATGCGCGCATACATCTCTATGGACAACCCATTCTCGTTCAATGGTTACCGCAAGGGATGGGATCCTGAGAACACCAACAACCGCGGTTCTTACTATCCCGTTATGTCTTCGTACACATTCGGTCTAACTTTAGCTTTTTAACAAATTATGAAAACCAAATTATTATATATAGGCATCGCATTGGCATCAGCTTTATGCTTCAATTCTTGCGATCTGGAGCGCTCGCCGCTCACCGACTTGCCAGACAACAACTACTGGAGTGGATCTGATATCGAAAACAAGGCCAAACTGGCCCTTACACCACTCTATCGTGGTAATATTGCAAATGGAGTAGAATATAATCCAAGCGACTTCTGGTCGTATCACGGACTGCTTTTTACCGAGCATCTTACCGACAACGCTTTCGACCGACGTGGCGAGAACAATCCATTTTTTAAGATTACAAGTGGACAGCTGCTTAACAACAATGCCTTTGTAGGTAGATACTGGTCGTCGGCTTATGCACGCATAGGCAAGTGCAACCGTTTCCTTGATGGTATTCAAAGTGGCAATGACTTTGCCCAGCGCAAGCGTATGATTGCAGAGGCACGCTTCCTAAGAGCAACACAGTATCACTATCTTGCCAGCTACTTTCATGATGTACCTCTTGTTACAACTGTGCTAACAGGCGAAGAGGCAAACAACGTGAAGAAGGAGACACAGGCAAACATTCTAGAATGGTGTGAAAAAGAATTTAAGGAAGCTGCTGTTGACCTGCCACGCTTTAAGGACCTTGGCTCGTCGGAGACTGGTCGCGCCTGCAAGCAGGCTGCTTTGGCTTTCCTTGGACGAACACTTATGTTGGACAAGAAGTGGAGCGATGCTGCTGAGACCTATAAGGAGATAATAACTCTTGGAGATAACGACATTGAGCCTAATTACTCGAATCTGTTCCTCCCTAGTTCGGGTGTTGGCAATAAGGAGAACATATTCTACATAAGCTATCTTGAGGGTTACTTTGGTTGTGGTTTGCCTCAGCATGGTCTGCCTGCAAAGGATGGCGGTTGGAGTTTGTCTAATCCATCTGCTGGATTGTTTGAGGCTTACGAGTTCAACGATGGTACACCATTCAGCTACGATGACCCAAGATACGATCCAAACAACTTGGGTAAGAATCGAGATCCACGTCTAGACTACACCATTTTCTATAATGGTGCTATGTTCCGCGGTACTGAGTATCGCATGAGTCCAGACTACGAGGCTGGTAAGAAGGAGCGCCTTGATTACTCGTCGGAGGCTTCGCGCACAGGCTTCATGTGGCGTAAGTACTATACAGAGGACCCTATAGCTGACATCACAAGTTACTCGGCCGTTACTCCTATCATCCGCTATGCAGAGGTGTTGCTTAGCTACCTTGAGTGTATGATTGAGAGCAACCAAACCGTCGATCAGGCTTTGCTTGATGCTACTATAAATAAGGTTCGCGGACGTGCTGATGTGCATATGCCTGCTATTACGGAGACTAATGTCGACAAGCTGCGTGAGATTGTACGCCACGAGCGTCGCGTTGAGTTGGCATATGAGGGTATACGTCTTTGGGATATATTCCGTTGGCAGATTGCTGACAAGGTACTTGTAGGCAAGATTTGGTGCTCCTTATCCTAATGCAGCGAAGTACTCTAGCAGCAAGGAAATAGATCCAACGGGCAAGTGCCGCTGGTATGTAGGCAAGCGCAGCTTCCGTGCTCCGCAAGACTACATATGGCCTGTTCCATTGTCAGAACAGAACATCAACCCAAACTTGAGAGAGGATTAAAAAAATGACTACAAATACGACAGGAGGCTTAACGCTTTAAGGTACAGCCTCCTGTCTGTTTATAACATCTAATAATAAATATTAAGTATGAAGAAATCATATTTGGCATTATCGCTTCTTGCACCGTTTGCTACTCAGATAGCTCATGCTGCAAAGAAAGTAAAGCCTAATAATGACCCTAACCGTCCTAATGTGATAATAATTCTTGCCGACGACCTTGGTTATGGCGACCTTGGATGCTATGGAGCAAAGAATGTGGAGACTCCTAATGTTGACCGTCTGGCGAGTCAGGGCATACGTTTTACCGATACTCATGCTATTGCTGCTACGAGTACTCCGTCGCGCTACTCTATTCTTACTGGTGAGTATGCTTGGCGTCGTCCTGGCACTGATGTGGCAGCTGGTAATGCTGGCATGATAATTCGTCCGGAGGACTATACAATGGCTGATATGTTCCGCAGTCAGGGCTACCGTACTTGCGCCATTGGCAAGTGGCACCTTGGTCTTGGCGATAAGGCTGGTACACAGGATTGGAATGCTCCGTTGCCGGCTGGACTTACAGACATTGGTTTTGACTACCATTACATTATGGCTGCAACAGCCGACCGTGTACCATGTGTGTTTATTGAGAATGGCAGTGTGGCCAATTGGGATGAGAGTGCTCCTATTGAGGTGAGCTACAAGCAGAATTTCCCCGGTGAGCCTACTGGCAAGCAGAATCCGGAACTTTGCTATAACATGAAGTCAAGTCATGGTCACAACATGTCTATCGTCAATGGTATTGGTCGCATAGGCTATATGAAGGGCGGTGGAAAGGCTTTGTGGAAGGATGAGAATATTGCCGACTCTATTACATCGCACGCTATCGACTTCATCAAGGCAAACAAGAACAATCCCTTCTTCATGTATTTCGCTACAAACGATGTGCATGTGCCTCGTTTCCCACATCAGCGTTTCCGTGGAAAAAGCAGTATGGGAGTGCGTGGCGATGCTATAGTACAGTTCGACTGGTCGGTAGGTCAGATTATGGAGACACTCGACAAACTTGGTATTGCTGATAACACTATTATTCTTCTTACCAGTGACAATGGACCAGTTGTTGACGATGGCTATCAGGATCAGGCTGAGGAACTGTTGAATGGTCATAAGCCTTCAGGGCCGTGGCGTGGCAATAAGTACAGTGCTTTTGAGGGTGGTACATGTGTACCGGCTATTGTAAGATGGCCGGCAAAGGTTAAGGCTGGTCAGACATCAAATGCTCTTGTTTCACAGATTGACTATATTCGTTCGTTCGCAAGTATGCTCGGTGCACGTATGCCACAAGGTACGGCTCCCGATAGTGAGGACTGTATGTCAACATTGCTTGGTAAGGAAACTAAAAACCGCAAGTATGTTCTTGAGCTTGCCTCTAATCATGTACTCTCTGTTCGTACAAAGCAGTGGAAATACATCGAGCCGAGCAATGGTCCGAAGATGATACAATGGGGACCGAAGGTCGAGACAGGTAACAATCCTATGCCACAGCTTTTCGATATTTCTGCAAGCGAATGGGAAAGCAACAACCTTGCTAACCAAAACCCAAAGATAGTATACTCTATGCAGAATATTCTGCGTGATGAGCGTGCTAAGACTAAGAAGTAAAGAATCTTACAGAAAGTATAATGCTCATACGGATGAGTCTATAATAAAAAAAGTCTGCGTTCAGTTATTGACGCAGACTTTTTTTGGTATGCTCGGCATGAGCTTATTCTAATGGGTGCAAGTCCCTAACAAGCCCTAATAGCGGGAATTGTATAGCCAATAGCAAGGGTGTCCACTGCGAAGTGGAATCTGAAAGAAGCAGGCGGCAAACATCTGGCCTAACGTACAGAAACTTCATATAAGGCATATGACCATGGATGAGATTGCCAAACAAATCAAAGTCCTATAGCTATTCGGAATGGTTGGTGTAAATGAAGTGGGTATAAGATGGAAAGAATAAGCCCTTATCCGAGGAGGTCTCACGGACGCATGGGTGAAGATGAATCATTCGATGTACCATGACGGAGTAAAGCTTGTCGTGAGAAGTCAGCAGAGGTCATAGTACCCACGACACGGGTTGTCTATAGGGAAGGACTGAATCGTGCCGTGCAACAGTAAATGACTGCTACCTTGAGAGTCTTTTGTAGTCAGATGTCCGAAAAGGAATTCTCTATTCACACGATAGGACGGAATCCGACAATAGAATAGAAGTGACGTATCTCGACGGGATGGCTGAAAACAACTTGCCACACACCGTAAGGTGTAAAAGCACGAAACCGCCGTATGCCGAACGGCACGTACGGTGGTGTGGGAGGTCGGTAAATGTGAAAGTAGGAGGTAAATGCCTTTTATGAATAACATTTACCTCCTACCCGATTGTTTAATAGGCTGCTGGAAAATAGGGGGTCAGTTGTAAAACCCAGTTGCAACCCTCCCTCTCATACACATAATTTCATAAGCCTATAAAGGAAGAAGGGAATATCCGTTACTCCCCTGAACTGTGCCCTGAAGGCTTTGACTTTTGCGTTGAAGGATTCAGCATTGGCATTTGTGGCTCTGTTGATAAAGAAATTGAGTATGGTATCATAATGGTTCTTAAAGGTGTCAATTTTTTATCCTTGCCTTAGCGACAATAAATAAAAGAAACATCAGGAATATTACTAAGAAGAAATAAAAGAATAGTCCCAATCGATATTCTTTCTTTGTCAGTAACGCCTCGTGTTCTTTCATTTTTCGTTCAGGAAATAAAAACCGCGCCATAGAATATAGGGGTACTGCTAACATTGCACCTATTAAATAATCTCCTCCTTTTGAGCCTGTATGCCAAAAACTTAATATATCCTTGGCATCTATTAAAACTATTATTAGAAAGAATATAAACGTAAGAAGTATGAGGATATTAGTTAACGTAGCAAAATAGGGGATACTCTTATTAAATCCCCTCATGTTATAACGATATAAACTTGCTATAATTTTATACATAGATGCTCATTAAATAATCATAAAACAACAAAGGTGTGTTAGATATGCTGCATAGTAGATTCAACTTCAAAATTCAACTACGTTTGCAAACTTACGAAAAAAGTCTCACTTGATATTCTGAATACCAATATTTTTCTTGGTCTGGCATTTATATTATTTTGAGCAAGAGTCGTGAGATGAGACTTAAAAATTGCTCATTTATTTTGTGAGTTGTTACAATTAGCGTACCTTTGTATTAATCAAGCAAAGCTTGTTTGTCTTCGGCTTGCATCATCTTATAAAACAACGAAAAGAGTCAACCATGAACTTAAAAGTGCGTTTGGCGGCCATGAACTTTTTGGAGTTCGCCGTTTGGGGATCATATCTTACCTGTATGGGAATTTATTTGACGAATATTGGAATGGCGTCAAATATAGGAATCTTTTTCGCCATGCAGGGAATCGTGTCTATATTTATGCCTGCATTGATGGGTATCATAGCCGATAGATGGATACCAGCACAACGACTTTTGGGTATGTGCCATTTGCTTGCGGGGTTGTTTATGTTTGGTGCTGCTTATTATGGATATATGCAAGGTAGTGCGGCAGAGTTTGGTGTTCTCTTTACATTGTATTCATTGAGTGTAGCGTTTTATATGCCGACCTTAGCTTTATCCAACTCGGTAGCATACACTGCGCTGACACAAGCAAGGATGGATACGATTAAAGATTTTCCACCTATTCGTACCTTTGGCACCATCGGATTTATTTGCGCCATGTGGTTTGTAGATATCATGGGATTTAAGAGCAATCAAAACCAATTTGTGGTGAGTGGGGTTTTGAGTGTACTTCTTTTCTTATATACCTTTACATTACCCAAATGTCCAGTCAGTAAGCATCATGAGGCAACCTCTTTGGTGGATGCTTTTGGGTTGCGCGCTTTCTCCTTATTTAAGGATAAACACATGGCTATCTTCTTTATCTTCTCCATGTTATTAGGAGTAAGTTTACAGATAACCAACGGTTTTGCCACTCCCTTTATAGAAAGTTTCAAATCGATACCAGCCTATGCTGATTCGTTTGGTGTAAAATACCCTGTCATCTTATATTCTTTGTCACAAGTGAGTGAGACGCTGTGTATTTTAATGATTCCTTTCTTTATGAAAAGGTATGGCATCAAGAATGTGATGTTGATAGCGATGTTTGCTTGGGTGCTCAGATTTGGTTTACTCGGTTTAGGTAATCCTGGGAGTGGCGTATGGATGTTTTTACTCTCCATGATAATATATGGTGTAGCATTTGACTTCTTTAATATTAGCGGGTCGCTATATGTAGACCAAGCTACACCACACTCTCTTCGTTCCAGTGCACAAGGATTGTTTATGTTGATGACCAATGGAATAGGTGCCACGGCAGGTTCGTTTGCTGCGCAAGCTGTCGTTACTTCGCATACGATGAATGGCGTGACAGATTGGCCTATATGCTGGTATATTTTTGCAGGCTATGCTTTGGTAGTAGGCATTTGCTTTGGTTTCATGTTTAGACCTAAAAAAGAAGTGAAAGTATGAATAAAATACGGCTAACTGTTAAAAGTGTGACAGAAATAGTGGGTAACAAGGATGTGGGATTGGTGGTACTTGTAGATGAAAATGAGCAACGCCAAATCGCTATTCCTTGCGACTATCAGATGTTGTACCAGTTGCAGTTGCGAATACAAAATATCCCTATTACACCTTTGTTATTGCCAGAGGTGCTATGGCACGTAGTGCGGAATGAAACAACTGCTGACTTTGAAATTCTTATCCATGATGTGATAGATGGTCAATATCGGTGTTTGTTGATGAATAATTCGACATTTGAGCCTTATACGATAAGAGTGAGCGATGCTTTGCTGCTCTCCTTGATTAGTAAAACGCCCATTTATATGGATGAGAATTTGATGAAGAAACAAAGTGTTGCTTTTAAGAAGGATTCTAAAGGGATGTCTATTCCTCTCAACACGCTGACTGATGATATGCTGAAAAAAGCATTAAATAAAGCCATTGAAGAAGAAAATTACGAAATGGCATCACACTTGAGAGATGAAATGAAAAGACGCAATTTACTTGATACAGATGACAAAAAATGAAAGAAGTTAGATATTTTTTTGTTCCTGATGCCGACCACGTTAACGAACTTCCTACAAGTGAAGCACTCCACGCATTACGCGTACTAAGACTATCGAGTGGAGATGAGATGTTTCTCATGGATGGCGTTGGAAATTTTTATCGAGCAATAGTTACGATTGCTTCAACCAAGCATTGCTTCTATGAAATACAGGAAACTCTACCGCAACAAAAAAGCTGGCGTGGACATATACATTTGGCAATTGCACCTACCAAGACGATGGAGCGTATAGAATGGATGGTTGAGAAGATGACAGAGATAGGATTTGATGAAATCACGTTCTTGAATTGTCAATTCTCTGAACGAAAACAGATACGTCCAATCCGGTTAGAGAAGATTGTGATAGCGGCAATGAAACAAAGTAGAAAGCCTTGGAAGCCAATTGTTAATCCAATGGTTTCGTATAAGAACTTTATTCATCATCAAACGACTGGACATCGCTATATAGCACATTGCTACCCAGAGATTGAACGCAAAGATTTGCTCACTACGCTCCACCAAATGACAGACGATGACGATATAACTATCTTGGTAGGTCCTGAAGGTGATTTCTCAGTTGATGAAGTGAAATTAGCCGAGCAAGCAGGGTTTGAATCAATCTCACTTGGGAAAAACCGACTTCGCACTGAAACCGCTGGACTGATGGCAGTTGCGATGACCCAAATGTTTAGACGTACTTATCCATAAACTCTTATTTCTACAATGAAATTCTCTTACACCTATTCTTTAGTAGCAATCATCTTCTCTGTGTTGTTATTCACAGGATGTGCCAATGAAAGCTATCAGCAAGCCATTCCTAAGGAGTCTACCGCATTGGTATCTTTTGATGCCAACCAGATGAGTGGCATCAATAATAAAACACTTCTCAGAACCATTCTTAAGATGAAAAATCTTGATGAGAGTGGGATAGACTTCACGCAAAAGATTTATATTTTTACATCTCCTGATGGAAATCTTGGTATTTGCGCCAAAGTGGATAATGCTGACAAAATATCAACGATGCTCCAACGTATGGGGAGTGAATCCGTTTCATTTAGGGATGCGTTCTTTTCTACAATTCGTGATTCGTGGATGGTGGGATATAACAAGCAGTCGTTGTTAATCATGGGACCTATTCCACTGACGAAGCAAGAAGAAACGAAAGCCACCATTGCCAAATACTTGCAACAAGACGAAGAAGAAAGTATCTTGGCGTCGCCGATATACCAAGTTTTAGACTCTTTGGACAGTCCTATGACGTTAGTGGCACAAGCACAAGCCTTGCCCGATAAAATCATTGCCCCTTTGATGCTTGGAGCCCCAAAGGATGCATCGACAACAGATGTCTTGATAGCTGCCAAGATGAAAGTAGAGAAGGGATGTTGGTATGTAGAAGGTTCACCGTTTTCGTGGAATAAGCGTATCAACCAAACGATACAGGAGTCGAAAAAGATTTATCGTCCTATTCAAGGTAAATACATAGAAGCAATGCCAGATACAGCATTGTTTGGAATGTTTGTTAACGTAGATGGCAAGCAGTTTTTACCCATATTGCAGAATAATAAAAGCTTACAAGTGCTACTGACGGGAATCAATCAAGCCATTGATTTAGATAACATTATTCGAAGTGTCAACGGAGATATGAGTGTGGTGATACCTCAATATGAGCAGCAAAACATCAGTATCTCGATGGCGGCTCAATTAGCACACTCCAAATGGTTGGCAGATGTAGATTACTGGAAGCAATCTGTTCCTGCGGGTGGGAAGCTAACAGATTGGAACAAGCATGCTTTTGTATATACGAATGGCAAAACAAGATTTTTCTTTGGTGTTACTGACAATCTGCAATTTTATAGTGGAGCAACTCCGCAAGAGGCATCCAATTCAATAAAGGCATCTAATCATCCGTTTAAGAGTCCAATACTCCATCAGATAAAGGGTGAAAAGATGGTGATGATTATCAATGTGAGGGATTATCGTAACGAAAGGCTTAGCATGATCACAGATTTGCTCAGACCTGTTTTTGGAAACATACATACCCTCGTGTATAAACTCAATTAACTCGTGGAATCGATTCTTTTTGACCATGTAATGCCACACGTTTTTGAAAAAACGGAAGGCTTACAATCCGAAGTTTGGAACAAACATATCACCTTAGAGAAAGGTAAGAATTACCTGATTGAAGCACATTCAGGCAAAGGAAAAAGTACTTTTTGCAGTTATGTGATAGGGTATAGACACGATTATGCTGGCTGTATCTTGTTTGATCAACAGGATATTAGCAGTTTTAATATTCGTCATTGGATAGATACTCGAAGACATCATATCAGTTATATGTTTCAAGAACTTCGACTATTTCCAGAATTGACGGCTTGGGAGAATGTTGAGATTAAGAATAACATGACCAAGTATAAATCGAAGAGCGAGATAATGGGCTGGTTCGAAGCATTAGGTATCGCAGACAAGACGAATGTTCAAGTCTCTAAAATGTCTTTTGGACAACAGCAGCGAGTGGCAATGATGCGTGCCTTAGTTCAGCCATTCGACTTTTTGTTGGCAGATGAACCCATTAGTCATCTTGACGATATGAATGCGAAAGTGATGCAAGACCTCATGATGACAGAAGTAAACAAGCAAGGAGCAGGTGTCATTATTACCAGTATCGGTAAACACATGCCTGCTTTATACGATAAGATGATACGATTATGAAGTTAGTTTGGAAACTGCTGAAGCAGAATATGAGTATCCCACAATTTGTTGGATTCTTTTTTGCAAGTCTTTTTGGGATGTTTATAGTGTTGTTTGGCTACCAATTCTACCGTGATGTTTTGCCGTTCTTCCAAGATAAAGACAGTTTCATGAAGAGCGATTATCTCGTTATCAGTAAACGTATAGATACCAATACATCGTTTAGTGGTAGGACAAACAATTTTTCCTCATCAGAAATAAATCATCTTTCTCAACAACCATTTATACAAAAAGTGGGTTCCTTTCATTCAGCTAATTATCAATCAGAGGTAAGTATGGATGTACAAGGAAATCGTCTCTTTGACTCCGAGTTCTTTTTTGAAAGTATTCCAGACGCTTTTGTAAATGTTCCCTTATCAGAATGGAAGTATGATGGGAAAGATGATATCGTGCCTATCATATTTCCAAAATCGTATTTGGCGATGTATAACTTCGGCTATGCAAGAAATCATTCGTTGCCAAAGATTTCTGAAGGTTTAGTGGGTATGCTTGATGTACAAATCCATATCCGTGGAAATGGACAAGAACAAACACTAAAAGGAAAGGTGATAGGCTTCTCCAGCCAACTCAGCACCATTTTGGTTCCAGAAAGTTTTATGGTGTGGAGTAACCAAAGATTCTCGTCAACTCCTCAAAATGAACCTAATCGGCTCATCGTAGATGTAGCGAATCCCACAGATACACAATTCTCACAATACTTAGAAAAAAAAGGATATGAAGTAGAAAACAGCAATTCTTCTGCAGAAAAGATGGCTTATTTCTTTCGCCTGATTGTAGTGATAGTGATGATGATAGGATTAATCATATCCGTATTGAGCTTTTATATTTTGATGTTAAGCATTTATCTTTTGGTACAAAAAAATACTTCTAAGCTACAAAATTTAATGCTCATAGGATATAGTCCATCACAAGTTGCACAACCATATCAGCTTCTGACCTTGTCACTTCATGGACTTGTGTTCGTACTTGCGATAGGAATTTTAGCAATTGTTCGCCCCTTGTACATGGATGTATTGTATAATCTGTTGCCAAGTCTTGATAATGGCGGTCTTGGTCCGACTTCCTTATTGGGCGTAGTTCTATTATTAGGCGTTACAGCCATTAACAGTTGGATTATTCGAAATAAGATGGCATCTATCTGGAAGAGCAATACAATTCATTGAATACGTATATTCTTTTATATTTGATCGTTGTTGCTGTGTAATTCTTCAAATTGTAAAGTTCTGAGATAAATGGTAACACAAGCAAGAACCCTTATTCTATAAGAATCCTGCTGATAAATTTTCAGTTGCATACATTTTAATAAAAACGTAACAACTTTATCGATATTTTTAGCTAAATTTGCAATCGTAATCTGTATTACACGATATTTTACCGCATTATTCATTAAAATTTATCAAACAAAATGCAGAAAAGAATTCTTTTTCTGGTGAGCATGATGATGATAGTTTGTCATTCCATCATGGCTCAGGTTACAACTTCTTCTATGAATGGTAAGGTTACACTTAAAGGAACGGGTGAACAACTCGTTGGTGCTACCATTCAAGCGGTTCACGAACCTTCTGGAACGCGTTATGGAGCAGTGACGAATGTAGATGGTCGTTTCAATATTCAAGGTATGCGTACAGGCGGACCATACAAGGTAACAGTAAGTTATGTTGGTTATCAAACTAAGACTTACACGGGCATTAAGTTGCAATTGGCCGAAGTTTACAACCTAAATGTTGAGCTCTCTGAGGATGCAGCACTGTTAGGAGAGGTTGTTGTAAGTGCTACGGCTTCGAAGTTTGCTGCCGAAAAGACTGGTGCTTCTACCAACATCAACAAGTCGCAGATAGCAAATTTGCCGACAGTTAGCCGAAGTATTACTGATATTACACGCTTGTCTCCCTATGGTGGCAACGGTATGAGCTTTGGAGGTGTAGACGGTCGTACTGCGAACTTTACGGTAGACGGCGCCAACTTCAATAACAATTTTGGTTTGAGTCCCTCCCTTCCTGGTGGAGGAAATCCTATTTCAATAGAGGCTATCGAAGAGTTACAAGTGGTTGTTGCACCATACGATGTACGACAAACAAACTTTATTGGTGGTGGTGTTAACGCAATTACCAAATCTGGAAACAACCAGTTTCAAGGAACGGCATACGTATATCATGAAAACGAGAACCTCAGAGGAGACGCTGTAAAAAGGCAACAAATATCTGGAGCTCGCGAAAAGGATCAGAAGACCACCTACGGTTTTACGCTCGGAGGTCCAATTCTTAAGAATAAATTGTTCTTCTTTGTAAATGCCGAAGCTATTAAAATCCCTACAATCGTGAACCGTTGGAGAGGTTCTGCTAAGGGCATTGCAGACCCTGACAACTTTATCTCTCGTACATCTTTGAAGGATTTGCAGACAGTGTCAGACTTTGTCAAAAACAAATATGGTTATGACACGGGTTCTTACACCGATTTCCCTGCTGACAAGAATAATTATAAGCTGTTGGCACGTATTGATTGGAACATTACCGACCAACATCGTTTGGCTTTGCGTTATAACTATACGAAGAACCAAAACTGGATTTCTCCTAATGCTTCTTCTATGGACGGTGGTACACGTATGTCAGAAGCTCGCTTGTCAAAAGCGTCTATGGCTTATGCTAATTCGATGTATTCCATGGATAACTTGGTGCATTCGTTCTCGTTTGATTTGAATAGTAGATTATCAGAAAACTTATCAAACCAATTATTGGCTACCTATTCTAAATTGGATGATGTTCGTGGTACTAATTCAAGTGAATTCCCCTTCATAGATATCCTTAAAGATGGACAAGCTTATTTGTCACTTGGATACGAGTTGTTTACTTGGAACAATGCTGTTCATAACAATGTATGGAACGTGAAAGATGAGTTGACCTATTACTTGGGCAAACATAAGATAATAGGAGGCTTGGCTTATGAATATAAAATGGCTGATAACTCTTATATGCGTAATGGTACGGGATATTATCGCTATACTTCTTTAGATGATTTTCTGAATGGAGGTACACCTGAAATTGTGAACCTTACCTACGGTTATGATGGTGAAAAAGCCCCCGCAGCTCGTGTACGTACCAACAAGTACAGTCTCTATGCACAAGACGAATGGTCAATGACCGACAACTTTAAGTTGACATACGGATTGCGCATTGATAATTTAGTCTTCGATAACAAAGATTTGATTGCCAATAAAGCAATCAATGATTTAGACTTTAATGGTCGACACCTTGACACTGGCAAGTGGCCTGATGCCAACTGGATATTCTCTCCACGTGTTGGATTCAGCTGGGATGTTTTGGGTAATAAGACGCTGAAAGTACGTGGTGGCACAGGACTGTTTGCAGGAAACCTGCCACTTGTATTCTTTACCAACATGCCTACCAATGGTGGAATGGTGCAATACAATGCACACATCAATGCAGGAATTGCTGCTAAGCGAGGTTTTGACATGACACAGTTTGTAGGTGGATTGGTAACAGACGGAGAGGGGAGAGCCACAGTATCAGCTCTTTACGATAAATTGGCATCTTTAGGTTATCCCACAACGGTCAAGCCTGAAGATGGCGTAGTGCCTTCGGCAGTGGCTGGAATCGCTTCTGATTTTAAGATGCCACAGGTATGGAAAACCTCCATTGCTGTTGACTACCAGCTCCCAATTTCATTTCCTGCAACTCTGACAGGCGAATTAATTTTCAACAAATCCATCAACGAGACTTCTATCTCTGATTGGAGCATTCCTTCAGTAGGAGGCTTTGCACGCTTCAACGGTGTAGACAACCGACCTATTTATCCCACAGGATATCATACCAACACCAGTGCCTTCGTTCTTGAGAATACCAGTCGTGGATATGGTTGGATAGGAAACATTACTTTGAATACCCAACCTACCGAATGGTTGGATTTCACAGCAGCTTATACGCACACGGTGTCTAAGAACGTAACAGGTATGCCTGGTTCTAACGCTGAGTCAGCATTTACTTATGTACCTACGGTTGAAGGACCTAACCACATTCGTTTGCACAATTCACAGTATGTTACTCCCGATCGCTTAATGGCATCTGCAACCATTCATGACAAGAGTGGTAACCACTATGGTTTCTTCTACGAAGCATGGCGAGGTGGAGCCAACTACTCTTACATGACGGTGAATGATATCAATAACGACGGCTATAATTACGATGCCCTATATATTCCTACCGATGAACAAGTAGCGAACAATGATTTCCGATTTGTTTCTGAAGATGATAAGACTCGTTTCATGGATTACGTGCATAACAATAACTACCTCAAAAAGCATCAGGGCGAATATGCAGAGGCTTACAGTCTGTATTCTCCATGGGTTCACCGCATCGACTTTAGTTATAAGCACGATTTCAAAGTCAACATTGGCAACACCAAACACAAACTGCAACTCAGTTGTGACGTCAAGAACCTCATGAATCTTTTCAATTCCAGTTGGGGTGTAGCAAAATATTTGAATCCTGCTATTGGTGCTGAAGCACGTATCCTTAAATTCGAAGGTGTAGACAAAGAAGGTTATGCCACTTACTCAACTCCTTCGTCCATACAAGGCAATACCGAAACCTTCACACCAAGTTACTCTCTCGGACAGTGCTGGTATGCCTCCATTGGTATTAAATATACATTTAATTAATTCATATAGTTGAAAAATTGAAAACATGAAACTAAAATATATTTTTCTTACATTCATTGCCTTTATAGCTCTTGGGTTCACCAGCTGTGAAGACAATAAAGACATCACACTGTTAGATGCAGTTCAGGTTTCCTCCTCTTATGTGTCGATACCTGTTGAAGGTGGAGAATCTTCTATCATCGTGAAAGCATCAACGGATTGGACGATGGAAAAAGTCGTCACCAAAACAGACTCTGTTAAATGGCTTTCTATCACGAAGGGTAAAGACAATGAGGGTAATGAGTTACTCACTTTCAAAGCCGATAAGACTTTGGATGGACGCTCTGCACAAGTACTTATCCATTGTGCTGGCGAGACTCAATACGTGAATGTCATTCAGGGCTTATCAAAGAAAGAAGTCGTTACCGTCGCTAATGTGCTTGCTGGTCCTACCGGCAAGACCTATCGAGTGAAAGGTATTGTATCTTCTATCAGCAATACGCTCTATGGCAACTGGATTCTTAAAGACAAGACGGGAGAGATTTTGATTTATGGCACGAAAGATGAAAAGGGTAATAAAAAGAACTTTGCAAGTCTTGGAATTGAAGTGGGTGATGAAGTCACGGTAGAAGGACCTAAAAAGATTTATGGTTCAACCATAGAGTTAGCAGATGTTGATGTACTCAATATCGTTAAGTCTTTGATAAAAGTCGACTCCGTCTTTAACGACACAATAGCCGTTGGTGGAGGCGAAACGACCGTTCATCTCACTTGTAAGGGACAAGGTGTATCGGTAGAAATACCCGAATCGGCAAAGTCTTGGCTCGCTATCTCTTCCATTCAGTCGAGAGGTACTAATGCCGTTGTCAAGTTCATGGCAACTGCCAATACAGGTGGAGACCGCCATTGCAAGATTATCTTCCATACCACAGATGGAAAGAAGGATTACACCTCTTCGGCTACCATTGTGCAATTGGGAGCTATCGTAAAGGCATCTGTAGCCAACTTCCTTGCTGCAGCTGTGGGCGAAACACAATATAGATTAACTGGCATTGTCACTAAGATAAAAAATGCAGAGTATGGCAACATTTATCTGAAAGATTTTTCTGGCGAAGTCTATGTTTATGGACTGCATGGATTCAAAGGTAAGGATGTTAAAGAAGGCGACATCATCACCGTTGTGGGTAAGCGTGGCGAATACAAAGGAACCTCACAGATGGTCAAAGGAGCTTTGGAAAATGTTAAACACGTTACGCCTATCACCATTGCAGATGTGCTGAAAAAGTCGGATAGCAAAGAAGTTCATTATTTGGTGACAGGTACAATTAAAGAAATAAAGAATGCTGATTACGGCAACATGACATTGAAAGATGGAGATAGCGAAATCTATCTATATGGATGCTACCCAGGTTATGGTGCAACTGACGATGCTCGTAAGGGTGCTGTTGGTAAATTTGGGCTCAAGGTAGGCGACAAACTTACGGTCATCGCCACAAAGTCTACCTTCAAAGGTACGGCACAATTGGCTAATGGAGTTTACTACAAACACGAATCAGCCAAATAATCGCAGGCTTTATTCAGTTACAAACTTATATATAGGTGCATTCTCAAAAGGATGCACCTATTTTAATCTGTACCCACAATCCTGAGTTTTTCTTCCATTGATTTTGTATTTTTCTATATTTTATATACTTTTGTATGACCAATAAAAATCAAAAAAATAGACTATGGTTATCGATTTCGAACAGATTAAAGAACAGGTCATTCAGGGCTTTAAGGGTGGAGTAGGAGAATTAAGAACGAAAAGTTTTGCAGACGATAAGTGCAAAATAATGCTCTCTACACTTAAACCAGGAGCAAGTTCGGGGCTACATACACACGAACAAAACTGTGAAATTATTTATGTGTTGGACGGAGCATTGACCTTTCATTACGATCAAGAGATTGAAACTGTGCATGCAGGTCAGGTACATTACTGTCCAATGGGACACCAGCACTATATGGAAAATCTCACGAGTACTGATGTGAAATATTTTGCCATCGTCCCCGAGCATCACTAATTGGCATTGAGTTGCTCTCGAGGCACGCCAATGATAGTGTCATTTTTATGCCTCGCATTACTAATTGTTAATAAAATTCTATCGAGAACCCAAAAAGAAATGGTAACTTTATCGTTGCTATGGAGAAACAAATGATAAAAAACGGGCGTCCTCAAATTGCGATTATCGATCCTAATACGCTTGCAATTTTAGGATTACAGCAAATATTGCAGGATGTGTTTCCAATTATGGAAGTTTCGACTTTCAATTCCTTTGATGAATTGAGTCAAAACTTTCCAGATTCTTTCTTTCACTATTTTGTATCGGTGAGCATTGTTTTAGAAAATCGGGGCTTTTTCCTTGACCGACGTAGAAAGACCATTGTCCTCACCACTTCTAATGATCCAATGACCCAACTAACGGGGTTTCATAGCATTTGTGTGAATGTTCCAGAGGACGAACTTGTTCGCTCTGTTCTCATGCTCGAACAGCATGCGCATGGTACGGGGCAACACCTTCCACCTTTACCCAAAGTGTTAAAGAAAAAAGTACTGTCTGACCGTGAAATAGAAGTATTGTCCTTAATCGTCCAAGGGTATATCAACAAGGAAATAGCCGATCGATTAAATATCGGAATGACAACGGTTATTACTCACCGCAAAAATATCATGGAGAAATTAGGGGTGAAGAGTGTCTCTGCTTTAACCATTTACGCCGTAACGCATGGGTATGTAGACATCAACAATATATAATGGTTCAGCGTCTGTACAGATTTGCTTGCAGATCTATTTTTGGGCATTTGAGATAAGTTTGTGGTTACAAGAAAGGAGCTAACAAATGTGCAAACCAACCCCGAAATTTCTGCCACGGACTCCTAAACTCATCCCAACTCTTTGGCGTCAACAGAAAACTGTATTTCTTGTCTCGGTCAAAAAGATGGTCTAATTGTTTCGTTGTACACCGATCAAGGATAACGGCATTGTTCTCATAGTCATACCTTAAACTTCTCGCATTAAGGTTGGCACTCCCTACGGTACAGAATTTTCCATCCACCATCATCACCTTTGTATGATGAAACCCATCGGTAAACATCCATACCCTTGCCCCTTGCTTCATGAGTTGATGTGCATTATAAAATCCGCAATCGGGGGTCAAGGGAATGTCGCTGCTGGTAGAAAGCATGATTTCTACTTTCACACCACGGTGAATTGCATTTCTCAGCGCTTTTTTGATACCACGATTAAGCGTGAAGTAGGGGTTGATAATCTTCAAACTGTCACGAGCAGCATTGATTGCCTCAACATAAAAGTCCCGAATGATTTTGTTACTTATTCTTGGTTCACGATTGATCATTCCAACCATTTTATGCCCAGAAGAGGCACAAGTGTCAGGGTTTAAGCCCTCTATGTAATCTCGACTTCTGTGTCCTCTGTAATACTTGGAACCATGTACGTTTTGTTTTGCCGTTTTATTCCACATTTTTAGAAAAATACTTTGCAACGTATTTACTGCAAGTCCTTCGATGCGACAGTGCATATCGTTCCATTTTCCAACTTGTTTCGTACCTTTTATATAATAATCAGCCACATTCATTCCCCCTGTGTAACCCACTTCGCCATCAATCACCACAATTTTTCGATGATCTCTGCTTAGTGCATGATTCACCCAAGGGAAGGTAATAGGATCAAATTTATAAATCTCGATGCCCTTTGCACGTATGGAGTCGATGTGTCGCTTCTTTAAGGGACGGTTATTCGAGGCATTTCCAAAGGCATCAAAAAGTGCCCTCACCTCAACTCCTTCACTTGCCTTTCGCTCAAGAAGTTGAAATAAAAGGCTTGCTATCGAATCGTTTCTAAAGTTAAAGTATTCGAGGTGTACACTACTTTTGGCTTGTTCAATGGCTTTGAACAGATCATCAAACTTTTCTTGTCCATTGGTCAAAAGGGTTACCTTGTTATCGTGTGTGAATGTAACGCCTTCCTTGCACAACGCTTGAGCAATGATGGAATCGGATGATTGTGCTCTTGTGGTGACACAAAGAGCTATACTTAAAATAAATAAAACTGTCCTCAAATTTTCTTACCTTGTCTTACTAAATCATGCACGAATAGTGGTCGACTATTCCTAATAAATGGTTTGCTTCGTCCACCACCAACACTGTATGTATCTTATACTGATGCATGATTCGTTGTATTTCCGTTATTTTTGTACTGGGCGCTACGGTTTTCGGATTTGTTGTCATGATATCGCTCACCGTCTTGTCGAAAAACTGCGCTTGCCATTTCTCCATGGCTCGCCTGATGTCGCCATCTGTAATCAAGCCCACTACTTGTTCGTTCTCTAACGACACACCCAATCCCAATTTGCCTTTGCTTACATGAATAATAGCATCACCAAGATGCATCTCCTTGGGAATGATAGGAAGATTGTCCGAACGCATCACATCTGCAGCTGTGGTGAGCAATCGTTTACCCAATTCACCTCCTGGATGAAACTGCGCAAAATCCTTTGGCTTGAATTTTCTTACCTTCATTAAGGCAATTGCCAATGCGTCACCCATGGCAAGTGCTGCTGTAGTACTACTGGTTGGTGCCAAGTTCAGCGGACAAGCCTCTTTCTTCACCGAGCAAAGAATATGGGTTGTGGAATATTTAGCCAGTAAGGAGTGGGCGTTTCTGCTGATAGATACCACGGGTACTTTCATGTGTAGCACCATGGGCAGAAAGCGCAACAGCTCGTCTGTCTGTCCGCTATTGCTCAAAGCCAGCACCACATCATCGGGTGTCATCACTCCCAAATCACCGTGATAGACATCCAACGGATTGATAAAGAACGCTGGAGTACCAGTCGAGGACAATGTTGCGGCTATCTTTGCACCAATATGACCACTTTTTCCTACCCCCGTTACAATGATTTTTCCTTTGCAGTTGAACATCAGTTCGACTGCCTTTTCAAAGTGTTCATCTAACTGTGGGATGAGTTCTAACAACGCTTGGGCTTCATCCTTGATACATTGTGCAGCAAAATCTTTCGTCTGTTTCAGTAAGTTGTTCGTATTCTCGTCCATATCCTAATATCGTTTCCTCTTGGTGTCAGAATGGTTTATGCTTTCAACAAGTCTTGTATAATCAACTCAAGTTGGTCAAGCGCTATCATGTTGGCTGCGTCGCTAAGACCTTGGTCGGGCGTGGGATGTGTCTCGAAGAAATAACCTGTCGCCCCAAAAGCTTTGGCTGCTTTTGCCATAGAGGGTACAAAGTGCCTGTCGCCTATCGTCTTTCCGTTACCCGCACTTGGTCTTTGCACACTGTGGGTACAATCCATGATGACCGTGTCTACCAGTTCGAGCATGTCGGGAATATTCCTAAAATCAACAATTAAATTGTTATATCCAAAACAGTTACCACGTTCGGTGAGCCACACTTCGTTGGCACCGCTCTCACGTGCTTTCTCAACGGGATATTTCATGTCCTTTCCGCTCAAAAACTGGGCTTTCTTGATGTTCACCACCTTGCCCGTTTTGGCGGCTGCAACCAACAGGTCGGTTTGTCGACAGAGGAAGGCAGGGATTTGCAAGATGTCGCACACCTGTCCTGCGGCTTCTGCCTGATAGCTCTCGTGAATATCGGTAGTGATGCGCAGGTGGTACTTTTTCTTTATCTGTTCCAGCATTTGCAGTCCTTTTTCGAGACCGGGACCCCGAAATGAGTGTATAGACGTTCGATTTGCTTTGTCGAACGACGCTTTGAAGATAATCTCTGTACCCAAGCGCTGATTGATTTCAACCAGTCTCGAAGCCACTGTTTCCAGCAGTTCCCACGATTCGATGACGCAAGGGCCTGCTATAAAAATGGGATGCATAAAATAAAATGATATTTAGATTACAAAGGTACAGAAATCACGCATAAAAGCCAAAGCTTTAACGTTTGTTTGCGCTAAATGCACAGCTCTTTCATTGAAGAACAACATTTTTACATCGAAAAAACATCCACTAAACAGCGTTTGTAAAATTGGAACTACACTGCATAACAAGATAATTAATGCTGACCAACTTATGGGAATGATATTGTGTATTGCCTCAAGTCACATTGTGGGGTAAGGGGATATTGTAGGCAGAAGTGGGTGCTTCAAGTTCAAATTATCTGCAGAAATTTTGGATTTTGGATAGATTCTGATTATACAATGAAAGACTATTGTAAACTTGATATTCAAATGATAACGGAACAAGAGTTTAACAATTTATGGAACTCTGTCGATTATGATAGAAAAAAAGGTGAATTTAAACCTGTTCATAGCTTCTGACAGGGTGTCCAAACAAAACATTCATCCTTGTTTGAAGAGTCGCATTGTGGGGGTGTTGTTATATTGTCAATATGGATGAGAATGGTACGGTGAGGACTTTTCTTACTTTCACGGACAATATAGGAAGCATCCTCTCCGTTATGCGTGAGGAACACTTCCTATGAACTCGTATGAACTGCTGATAGTCGCTCTCATCATCTTTGGCAGTCACGTGCATTGAATGATTTGTTTTTAGCGAATGATGGAATTCAAGGCTTGAACGCATTACTATTAAAAGGAAACTTTGTCGAAGAAAGGAATTATTATGAAGATTTTGTCAACTATTATCCATGGTGGGATACGCATCCTGTATGGTAGTGTATTTCTTGTTTTTTGTACCTATATGTTCACTTCCTGCGTTATAGACACAGTGACCTCATTTGGCATAAGGAATAGTTCTAATGACACTCTTTATATCGAGCTTTCAGAGTCAGATTCTCCTGGTGATTTAATATATTATTGGTGCGAGAATTCGATTGATTTGATGCCTCCAACTTGGGTTGCAGACACAACCGAGATATATATCAATAACAAAAAAGTAATCATAGATAAACGTTTCTATGCATTGCCAGACTCAACTGTGTTAGTAAGTCCATACTCATTTGACACTAAAGATACCTGTTACATATATGCTATAAAAAAGCAGATAATTGAACGTTATACATTAGATAAAATCCGTGAGAGAAAACTCTATGACCGACAGGTTGTAACCAAGAAAGATTTCCATGATCGCTTCTTCGAGTACAGGCCTGTGGGTATGTCACCAAATTCACATTAGGTTGTCTTTTGGAATGTACAAGCATCAAAGTGGCAAGATGCCTCAGATTTTGGTGCACTTAGGTATTCGTGATACGAGAAATGATAGATATATGGCTATCGTCATTAGGGAGAATGGCATGGTGAAAACTTATCTTGCCTTCACGGACAATTTAGGCAGCATCCTCTACGTTATGGATGATAACGGCACAAAGGCCTTCGATGCCTCCTACGATGCGTGGGGCAAACAGACGGTGACACTCAACTCCATCGGTCTGCACCGTGGCTACACGGGACATCGTCGCTAAATTATTACGTTTAACTTTTATGTAATTATGTTGTATTTTAAGTTTCAATATCGGCACCGTGAAAAAGAAAACCCAGTGCAAACGATGAAAGAGAAAAACTTATGTAGTAGAATTCGTTTTATTTTAAGCAAATATTTTAATGCCGATCCAGACTTTTTTGATAAATTAGGCTATGTAGCAATGTGGTATTTAGAATATGATGAAAAATGCGATGAACCTTTTCGAGAAATAGGAATTGATAGCGGTGGGAAAATAATAGTAAAAATGCCCGATGAAAGGAATTACGGTTATTGGTTGGATACAAACTGTGATTTGCACTTCTTCAAAAAATTCAATATTCAAATGATAACGGAACAAGAGTTTAACAATTTATGGAACTCTGTCGATTATGATAGAAAAAAAGGTGAATTTAAACCTGTGCATAGCTTCTGACAGGGTGTCCAAAAAAAACATTCATCCTTGTTTGAAGAGTCGCATTGTTGGGTAACGGGATATTGTAGACAGAAGAGGGTGCTTCAAGTTCAAATTATCTGCAAATTCAGTAATGAGAGGACGTGTAAACGCAATAAGGACGTTCAAGGCTTAGTTGCGGATTTGAGGATAAGAAAAAAATCATTGTATTTTTATGTCGTTGAGGAACTGCTCATAACATGACAATCTTGTTTCTTCGACATTATCATAGACAATGGTAATACCATATCTAAAATAATTATCTTCTCTGAAATATTTTTTTCTTTTATTTATCATTTGGTATCCTCTTATACTACGAAGCTCTTTATCCAATACAAATTCACTACAGATTATTTTTTTTGTTAAATCTGTCAAAGGTAAATTAACCATGCTACCACAATGTATTGTTATTATAGCTGTGTCTAAAACACAATTTATTGTTTTAAAATACCCCTCTTCATAATTATCTATATTAATTTTACTTATTCTTGGATACTTGATAATTAAATTCTTATTATTGCATAATATCGTATCCGTTTTTGTTTGAGTTTTTGTTTGAGTTTTTCCAGAAATAGCATTCGTCAAACAAAAGAACAATACCATCAATAACATTTCATTTTTTATTCCTTTTGTCATAATTTTCTTCAGCTTGTTTTACAACTTTATTTATTTGATTTTCTAAAACCTTAATTCCGCAACACTATTATAAATTAAACTTTTTAAGTACCTGAGCAACGAAAAGTTGCTCATGATTTTGCCATGTCAGAATTTTCACTTATCTTAGTGCTGCAAAAAAACAAGAGAATCCGACGATAGACATGGCGAAGATACAAATTAAATCTGAGAGACTCACTCCTTTTGGGGGATTATTTTCAATCATGGAGCAATTTGACTCCACTGTTGGTGGCAAATACGCTAAATATGAGAAAGTTTCATAATTTATTGCTATTGAAGATGTTACGCTTATTTCATTTCCTTTTAGCTCTAATTTTACTCTTTTTTGGCGACTAAAGCATTATTCTAAGCTTGGAATTTGCATGCTTTAATGCTGCTATGGCATGTGAATAACACCACTAATGCGTGTTTCCAAGAGCGTTAAGTCAATGTTTTAGTTTGAAGAGACGTCATTTTTGGTAAAATCAGCGCATTTTTGTCTGTCACTTGCCTATTGATTTTTTCTATTTTGCAGATTTTCAATGGTCGTTTTTTGGTAAAATGATAGGACAAAAAGCCTCTACTGTCTTACCAAGAATGATAAGAGTTCGAGCAACAAATGGTTGGCAGATTGTTATAAAATTACCTCAGAGAATTTCTTTTCACCATAAAGATACCTAAGCGATGAGTGTGGTTGTATCGATCCAATGAGCGTAGGGTGTACATCCCTTCGGGGAGCGTGGAGATATCAGCATATTTCCCTTGGTAGACACGGGTGGTAATCATCGTGCCTTGCAATGATTCTATGAGTACAAAAGTGGCATCTAATGTCTGTCCCTTTGCTGGGAGTTCCACGTGTTTGCCATCACAATAAAGTAGTCGCGTGGTAGCCCTTACGTTTGCATCGTTGCCTTTGTGCGATTGTATGGCATCACTTTCGTTGCCGTATCTATCCATAGCGGTGACCGCATAAGCCAATGCTGTCGCCTTTGGCAGTTGCAGGGTAGTGTTTTGTACACGAGTAGCAATAAGGTTACGGGCATCGTGGATATCCACAGGAACCTTTCGGCTGGCATAAATGTTATAGACAAGATAAGGCGCATTGCTTCGGTCTTTGGCACCTGTCCACGATAGGGTAGATGTCTTTTCGTCCCACTTCAGTTGTGTGGGAGGCGATGGCGGGGTGGCATGTTGCCATGTCATTGCGGGAATGAGAGCAGGATAGCGACAAAAATCGTTGGATGCGAAATCGTATATTCCTTTTACGTTATCGGTTAAAAACTTACCTCGGAAGTAAGCATGCCCCATGCCATACTGTCTTATCACTTGCATTTCTTGACTAATGACTTGTAAGGGCCAGTTGCGTTCGGTAGGAGACATGAAATAAATTCCTAATCCTGGCACAATCATCCGCCCGTAACTCTCTTCTTTCCAGTTGAGTGCAAAGGGATAAAACTGGTCACCCTTAAAATACATCATGGGATAGAGCTGGTCCATCAGTCCTTCTTTTAGCCACGCTTGCGCATCTTGACACACTTTAGAATAGGCATTCCAGCCATGACTCCAATATCTGGGCAGGTCATTGTATTTGCCAATCGGCGAACAACTCATTTTTACCCATGGTTTCAATCGTTTTACTCGGTCGTGAATGGCTTGTACGATATTCGTGATATGCTGGCGAGCGGTGGCTCTATTGATTTGGATTCGCCATGTTTCGGGATATCTGATATAATCCAGATGGATGCCGTCAATATCGTAATTACGGGTGATTTCTTCACAAAGATTTGCTAAGTAAGTGGCAGTCTGTGAACTTTCAGGATTCATATATCCCTCGTCTTTATCCTTTTTTATCATTTTAGGATATTTTCTTTGTAAAGATTTGCAGCCTAAACCTCTCCATTTTCCAACGGGTATGGTGACAATCCACGCATGCAGTTCCATGCCACGCTGATGACATTCGTCGATGATAAATGCCAAGGCATCATACCCCGGAGATTTTCCCGGTATGCCAGAGAGGCATCCGTCCCACGGCTCATAAGCAGAAGGGTAAATCACTGTTCCTCGAACTCGAGTCTGTAGCAGTACGGTGTTGATGCCTGCACGCTGATATTGGTCTAACAACGTGCGTAATTCTTGTTTCTGCTGTTCTACTGTATAGGTCGTTCGAGCATAGGTATGTGGCCAGTCCAATCCTCCAATCGTCGTGAGCCAAACAGCTCTTACTTCGTATTTAGGAGAAGAAGAGAAAGAGTTTTGTAATGAAATCTTGTTGGGTTGGGCATATATAAATAATGTGGAAAAGCTCCACATCAGCATCCATAAAAATCGTTTCATCCAGTTTGTTGCGTGAAATTTAATATTGCTCACAAAGATACTTATATTTTTTTAGTTTTCAAATATATTGTGTACTTTTGCAACATATACCTAAAAGGTTTGCCTTAACATGATTCGTGTGTACTTCAAGTTCTCATCTTTGACAAGCGGATGAGGTACTTGGCAAAAGAAAACGTAACGGGCAACTTGATAGATAAAACGACAGACGATTAAAAAATTAACAATAATAACGTAATTGAGTAAAGATGAAAAAGCTGATTACAATGATTGCAGCACTGCTCTTGACCTTGACAGCAAGTGCACAGTTTGAACAAGATAAAGTCTACATTGGTGGCGCATTGAGTGGATTTAATCTGAGTTACAGCGGTTTGGATAAGTTTAACTTTGGTGCACAGGCACATGCAGGTTATTTAGTAGAAGACAATCTCATGCTATTGGGAACTGTAAACTACCAACACAATGGTAATGAAACGGTGCCTGATTATATTTCCGCAGGAGTAGGAGGGCGTTATTACATTGTTCAGAACGGAATCTATCTGGGCGCTAACTGCAAATTTGTGCATGCGTACCATAATTACAATGATGTTATGCCTGGCATTGAGGTGGGCTATGCGTATTTTCTTAGTCGCACGGTAACGGTAGAACCTGCAATCTATTATGACCAGTCGTTAAAAGATCATAGCAATTATTCCACGATAGGATTTAAGTTAGGGATAGGCGTTTATTTGTAAATGGAGCAGCAATATCCTTCGTTACTCCTCGAAAAAGCGGTTAGTGAATTTGCAAAGCTCCCTGGGATAGGGCGGAAGACAGCCTTGAGATTAGTGCTGAACATGCTTCGGCGGAATGTAGAAGAAGTGGAGCAGTTTGCACAGGCTATCTCAACGATGCGTCATGACGTGAAGTTCTGTCGCCAATGTCATAACATCAGCGATACAGATATTTGCCCAATTTGCGCTGATCCTCGTCGAGACGCATCCACGATTTGCGTTGTGGAGAACATCCAAGACGTAATGGCTATTGAGAATACCATGCAATATAGAGGACTGTACCATGTGTTGGGAGGACTAATTTCGCCCATGGATGGCATTGGTCCCGACCAGTTGGAGATTCAATCCTTGGTAGATAGGGTAGAAGCTGGCGGCATTTCAGAAGTCATCTTAGCACTCAATTCTACCATGGAAGGCGATACCACCAACTTTTATATCTCTCGTAAACTGAATAATTCAGAGGTTAAGTTAACGGTGATAGCTCGAGGTATTCCTATAGGTGATGAACTTGAATATACCGATGAAGTTACTTTAGGGCGGTCTATACTCAATCGCATTCCTTTTGAGCGTTAATATAGATGTAAGACTTCGTTCCAAACCTGTGCTTAGGTCTTTTTACAAAATCATCAAATAAAGGGTGTATGAAAGAATTAAATCGTGTACAGAAAAAGTTGTTGGCACAGTTTTTTGTACCGCTGATATTGGCTTTGGGACTCATTGTCTTGTTTGAAACAGAAACATGGGTGCCTGGTGCTTGTACTGAGCAAAGTCAAGCGGAATTTATTTGGTTGTCTATCATGGAAATAGTGACTATCTGTTGCATTCCTCTTTCTTTACGATTGTTTAAGTTCAAAAAGATACAAGCAGCTTTGCACTGCCCAGCGACATCGCTAAAAGCACTCCTCGTTTGGGGGAGTTGCCGACTTGCAATGCTAACAATCCCCATGCTCGTCAATACCATCTTGTATTATCTGTTCATGAAAGTGGCATTTGGATATTTGGCTATCATTCTCTTTCTTTGTTTATTTTTTATCTTTCCTTCAACCGAGCGTTGTATGCAGGAAACAAAAGATGTAACACAAAACGATTAAAAAATACGAATGCATACTTTAGAACTATCTGTCATCATCGTCAACTATAATGTAAAATATTATGTTGAGCAATGTCTTGTCTCATTGCAACGGGCATTACAAGGCGTTGAAGCAGAAATCTTGGTCGTTGACAATGCGTCGCAAGATGGTTCTGTAGCGTATTTGAGTGACAAATTTCCGCATGTAACCTTTATCAGCAACAATCATAATTTAGGTTTTGCACGTGCCAATAACTTGGCTATTCGACAAAGTAGGGGGAAATATGTCTTGTTGTTAAATCCTGATACCATTGTGGGTGAAGACACTATCCGGCAACTTGTTGACTTTATGGACGAGCAATCGAAGCTCGGTGCAGTAGGGGTGAGGATGATTTCTACGCAAGGTAGCGATGCAAAAGAATCAAGGCGTGGCATTCCTACGCCTTTAACAGCCTTTTACAAGATGTGTGGGCTGTGTGCAAAGTACCCTCAACACAAACAATTTGCACGTTATTATTTAGGACATTTGCCTTGGGACAAACCTGCCGAAATAGAAATCGTGAGTGGTGCTTTCTTTGCCGTTCCCCGTACTTCTTTAGAAGATATCGGTTTGTTAGATGAAGACTTTTTTATGTATGGCGAAGATATTGATTTGTCATACCGACTTTTGAAGGGCGGTTATCACAATTGGTATTTGCCTTTAAGAATACTTCATTACAAAGGAGAAAGTACACAGAAGTCTTCTTTTAAGTATGTTCATGTCTTTTATGAAGCGATGCTCATCTTTTTCCAAAAGCATTTTGGGGGAATGAGCTTGTTCCTTAGTTTACCAATAAAGTTGGCTATCTACTTTAAGGCAACCATTGCTTTAATCCAAATGCAAATAGGTAAGACAAGGAAAAGTTTGGGGTTGTTTCATCCACAGCGATATACGCCTCCTTTTTATGTCTTTATTGGCAGTAGTGAGTCGATATTGAAATGCCAGAAAATTGCTGAAAGAAAAGGATTGAAAGCTAAATTTATGGTAGCCACAGCAGCAGAATACCCTGAAGGACATCTTGCATTTGAGTTACCGCAAACATCAGAGGTATGTGTTGTTTATGATATTGAGGCTTATACATTTAGTCAAATATTCCATATATTTTCAAAAGGTCCACAATCTCATGTCCATTTAGGTACATTCAATCCCATGAACGAAATTGTGATTACTCCTTCTGAAATATTAAAATAAAACGTTGCTTAGCACTTATGGCAAATGTTGTTTTGAGGGCGATGGAGCCAGAAGATTTAGACTTGCTCTATCAAATAGAAAATGATACAAAGCTTTGGAACATTGGATTGACGAATGTTCCATATTCTCGTTACGTCTTACACGATTATATTGCCACGTCCTCTGGTGATATTTATACCGATAAACAAGTGAGGTTAATCATTGAAAACGAGGAACGTCAGACGATAGGATTAGTGGACATCATGAATTTTAATCCTCAAAATAGAAGAGCAGAAATGGGAATTGTGGTACAGGAAGCCTTTAGACAGAAAGGGTATGGAAAGGATGCCATACAGAAAGTGATGAGATATGCCAAAGAGGTTCTCCATTTGCACCAATTGTATGTCGTGGTCAACTCTTCACAGAAGCTCACCATCGGACTGTTTCTTCGCATGGGATTCAAAGAAACCTGCCAACTCAAAGATTGGTTGTATGATGGTGAGGTGTACCACGATGCCACCTTATTACAATGTTGTTTATCATCCGAAAAAAAGTAGAGCAATATCTGTAACTGTTTGTGAGATAAAAGGTTCTCTGTTCTTTTTTACTCAACCTTCTTTCATTTCATAAGTTTCTTGTTGTAGGAGTCGTTCCTTTGGTAATAAAATAGTATTTTTGTAGAAGTGCGATTCATGGCTGAATTGTATATCTATTCATCTCTAAAAATTGTTTTTAAGCATGTTGAAGAAACTCATTTGTTTTTTATTGATTGGATATTACTTTCCAACACTTTATGCACAAACAGTGTGGTATCATCCACAAGAACAAATGGACATGCCAATTAGCGGAAGAGGCTGGGGCAATGAAATCGGAAAAACGTATCATCGTTTTCCCATTCGGTTTAGGAAAGAAGTACGTGAAGAGCTGTGGAATCTGTCTGAAAACAGTAGTGGACTTTATATTGACTTTACAACAGATGCTACTGACATCGCTGTGAAATATACGGTTACATGTCCAAAGAGTCTAAACAATGTGGGTACAATGGCTACCAGTGGTATTGACCTTTATCGAAGGAATGCGCAAGGTGAGTGGAATTTTTGTTCTTGTTTTGGCTCGTTCAATTTTGGTAGCAGCGTCTCAGACACCATCTCTTATCATTATCAAAACATGATTGGGGAAAAAGACAGTGCTACCACATTCAGACTTTATTTACCTCTTTATAACACGGTGTCGTCTCTACAAATCGGCATACCAGCAAATAAGCATCTTACATTCACACCCATCAACTCATCGAATCCCATAGTTATCTATGGAACTTCGATTGCGCAGGGAGCTTCTGCATCTCGCCCTGGCATGTCATGGAGTAACATTTTACAACGTAAACTCGATATTCCTGTGTTTAATCTTGGCTTTTCAGGAAATGGAAGATTAGAGCCAGAAGTCTTTCGTATCATGGGAGAGTTGACGAACGCCCGTCTTTTTATTATCGACTGTATTCCGAACATGGATTCTCCCGAGCGTGTGGATAGCATTTATCCACGCATAATAGCAGGTGTTCGCTATCTACGCTCCAAGACTTTGGCACCCATACTATTGACAGAGCATTGTGGATATAACAATAGCTTGACTCAGAAAGGCTTACGAGAGCAAGTCCTTAAAGCCAACAGTCTGTTGTATAAGGCTTATCTGGAATTAAAACGTCAGGGTATAAAGAACTTAGAATATCTCACAGCCAATGAAATAGGAATCATCAATGACAATGACAGTCAAATAGATGGAGTACATGCAACGGACATCGGCATGAGACTTTATGCCAATGCTTATATAAATAAGATACGTTTGATACAGGGGAATAAAGCCAAATAACGAAGATTCTTACTAATTGTCTATGAAAGTCAGACGAAGTATATACGCATGTAGCGTTGTGTTTTGAATCATTCGCTAAATTAATGTAGTACATCAGTGCATGACGCACCATAGGTACAATCTGGGAGAATGGAAAGTTTCTTTTGATACTTCATGAGAGGACGGTGATGAGCAAATTGGCAATTAATAAAAGTTTTGCCGGACAGCATTTATTATATATTGATATTCTTTAGTTTGATTATTCTTAAAATCCTTGAAATCACTCTTTTGGGAATGTGTGACCTACAGAATTTGTTAGTATACTTTAAGAGATTAGCTACAATTCCTTTGTTTAGCGACAATAAATAAAAGAACCATCAGGAATATGACCAAGAAAACATAAAAGAATAATCCCAATCGATATTCTTTCTTCGTCAGTAACGCCTCGTGTTCTTTCATTTTTCGTTCAGGAAATAAAAACCACGCCAAAGAATATAAGGGTACAACTAAAAATGCACCTATTAGATACATTTCTCCTTTCGAGTCTGCATGCCAAATATCAAATATACTCTTGGTATCTAATAGAGCTATTATTAGAAAGTAAATAAATATAAAAAGCACGAGGATGTTGCTTAACGTAGCAAAATAGGGAATACTCTTTTTAGGTCCCTTCTTGTTATAACGATATAAACTTGCTATAATTTTATACATAGGAAAATTCAGCTATTTTACTTTCCGATACAGAAGTGTTGAAAGATATTATTCAGCACCTCGTGTGTTGTGATAAGGCCGCCCGTAATTTCTGCTAAATGCTCAAGACATAATCGAAGATCCTCGCTCAACAAGTCTCCAGATAGCTCAAGCTCAAGTTCCTCAATCACGCGTGAAATGCTTTCTTCTGACCTTAACAAGGCGTTGTAATGGCGTGTGCTGGTTACGATGACATCATTTTCGGTTACTTCAGGTACTTCCGCTACTTGACATAAAGTACTTCTTAATAACTCCATATTCGTACCGAGCTTTGCAGACAGTTGTAATGAAAACCGTTTTTTTGCATTTCTCTCATTACTTTTTTGGTTGGTTATATTCTCAAAAACGGATAAGGTAGGTGTAGGTGATATGTCCATTTTGTTTTGAATACAAATCAAACTCTTGTCCTTTATTCTCTTTAGCAAATCATCTACTTCTTGCTTCGTTGGTGCTTCGTCCATCAGCCACAAAACAATTTTTGCTTCGTCTATCTTTTGGTAAGTTCGTTCAATGCCTAAGTTTTCGATTTCATCTGTTGTTTTCCGAATACCCGCCGTATCAATAAATCTAAAAGTAATGCCATTAATTTCGATTGTATCTTCAATCACGTCACGTGTTGTGCCATGAATATTGCTAACAATGGCTTTGTCTTCCTCTAATAATTGATTTAATAGTGTGCTTTTCCCCACATTGGTTTTTCCAATAATAGCTACAGGAACCCCTTGCTTTATGGCATTTCCTGTTTCAAAAGAATGTGCCAAAGTGGTAATTCGATTTTTAATTTTATGCGCCAACGCAAGTAATTCGTCTCGATTTGCAAACTCTAAGTCCTCATGGTCGCTGAAATCTAATTCCAATTCGATGAGTGAAGTCATCTTAAGAAGTTCGTTTCTGAGTGTAGCCAACTCGTTGGAGAAGTTTCCTTTCAACTGACTCATAGCTGCATGATGCGTAGCACGATTGGTAGAAGCAATCAAGTCGGCAACAGCTTCTGCCTGACTTAAATCCAATTTCCCATTAAAGAAGGCGCGCTGTGTGTATTCACCAGGTGCTGCCTGTCGACAACCTTCTTTGATAAGTGTTTCTAAAATGGTCTTGATGATGTAACGAGAGCCATGACATGATATTTCAACAGAATCTTCACCCGTGTAAGAATGAGGCGAACGAGAAACCGACACCAAAACGTCGTCTATTGTTTCTTGCTGGCTATCAATGATACGCCCATAGAGAATTGTGTGCGATTTTGCATCATGAAGTTTTTTATGTTTTGAGGTTACGAAAATCCTATCAGCTATCTGAATGGCATCTTTGCCCGATATTCTAATGATTCCTATGGCTCCTCCTGCTGGAGTTGCTAAGGCACAAATGGTGTCTTCTGCCTGTAAATGCTGTTGGTTATCCAAATCTTTTACCATGGTCAATGCTCAATTTCTTTTGTCTACATTCAATATCTATATTCCAGCATTTATACTTCAAAATGCTGAAGGGGGCTTAAAACCTATTAAAAACGTTCTTTGGCACAAAGTTCTTTTTGATGGTTAAGCTGTCTTTTGTACACACTATATTCAACCAATACACTTTGTGTCTAAGAACAAACTTCGATCTACAATGATTAAAGCTGACAATTAAGTCTAAATTCTATCAAGAACTGTTTCTATCAATCCATCAATCGAATTCTTATACTCTACATTTGCCTTTAATGCTCGTCGGTTAGCAATTACCATACAACAAGTTACAGCCTTATGTCCCATTAACTTTGAAAGTCCATGTAAGGCACTGCTTTCCATTTCAAAGTTTGTAATTCGATGCCCGTTATATTCAAAATTCTCGATTTTTTCATTTTGATGAGGGTCTGCTAAAGGCACACGAAGCACTCTACCTTGTGGACCGAAAAAGCCTCCGCATGAGATAGTTACGCCACGAACCATGTCATTGCCAGCAATACGGTTCAATGTTTCCTCATCAGAATCAATGACATAAGGCGCTCCTTTTTGTGCACTCCAATTCATGTGTTTGACAAATGCTTCCTCGAACGCCAAGTCACACACCTCATTCCTTCCTGCGTAGTAGTTCAAAAGCCCATCAAACCCAATGCTCTTTTCGCTGGCAATATAGGTTCCTTCTGGCGTATATTCCTGAAGTCCTCCACAAGTTCCGATACGAACCAAGGTTAGCGATTTGAGTGGCGATTTCTCATACCTCGTCTTAAAATCTATATTTGCCAAGGCATCAAGTTCATTCACAACAATATCAATGTTGTCGCAACCGATACCAGTGCTCAGTACGGTAATACGTTTGTTTTTATAGTGACCAGTGATGGTGTGAAATTCGCGATTGTGAATATCACACTCTTTTTCGTCAAAGTGCGATGCAACGAGCGAAACTCGCCCAGGGTCGCCCACTAAAATAACTTTGTCTGCCAACTGTTCTGGTTTAACATGCAAATGGAAGACACTACCATCTTTATTGATAATTAACTCTGATTCTGCAAAATATTTTTTCTCCATCTTGTTTAAGCTTTTATTGAGTGAGTAATCGGTTTTCTTCGTTTCGAAGTTGTTTGGCAAAATTCAACATTTCAATGCGTTGTGACTGTATCGCTTTTTCTGCTTTTAATAGGTTTGGGCGCATCTGCAATTTTCCCGACATGTTAGATGACTGATATTGTGAACGCAACTGCGATAAAGTTTCTTCATTTGCTGATAGTTGTTTCTTTAATTCTAACAACTGTCGATACAGTTTTTTTGTTTTTTCACTTCTAAAATCATTGATGCTTTGATACACCGTATGGTCATTGATAGGGAAGTAAAATTCTTGCTTTTCTGTGTTTCGTTGCCTTTCGTTAGTTAGCAATTTAAGCCGCTGTAATGCTGCCTCACGATTGCCAAACTTCCATGTTTCTTGAATACTTGTTAGCTTTGCATAAGCTTCAAGTTGCTTGTCAGCAATATTATCAGCAGTAAAATTCTGCCGTGGCATGGTAGGAACGAAGGTATAGATACAAACTTTCCCTTTGGGTTGAAATCTATCCGACACCAACCAACCTAAGCTGTGTACATCATCAATAGCTAACAAATAATCGTTTGCCGTAGAATTAAACGGAAGTCCATAGTTCTCTGGTTTATAATAAGTTCCACTTTCTTCATTAAAGAGAGTCATGAAGATGTCGTAACCCCCAATACTCTTGTCGCCTTTTGCAGAAAAAAAGAGGGTGACTCCATCTGATAACAAAAAAGGAAATTGCGCATCTTTTACTTCCTCATCCAATTCTTTTAATTGTTTAGGTTGACTCCAACTGTCGCCTAAATAGTCAGTAGAAAATAAATGGAAGCCGTGAATAGAATCCCCATCGGCATAGATGCGGTGGTTTTTGAGTTCGTTTGTATAAGTAAACCGCTTATCAATGAACTCGAGCGTACCTGCGTCACTACTCAAAGGTATTTTAGAGAAAAAGTTGTTTTTGTCCACCACCATACTATCGACAAATAATACTTTCGCCGTTCCAGAAAGCATTGACTCGAAGAGGTGCTTGTGAGACAAAGCCTCTTCTTTTTGAACAGGGCGAACTCCTGCTCGCACATGGCTGTTGTCAGCTATTGTGTAGGTAGGGTAGCCTGTGAATAATATGATTAAGAATAATAAATATTTCATCGATTTTTCGTTTTCACAAAGATACAAATTTTCTTTGAACTATAAAGTAAAGAATAAAAAAATGCAGTAGATATATCAAACTTCTGTTTTACAGTCATGGTATCGTGCCAGCAAAAAATCTTTCACCCTGTGGATTTTGAGACAATCATTGGCGGAAGCTTACGGCTTCATGGAAAGATAATAAATGCTGAATTATTTTTACAAAGTGCCTCTCAAAACTCGCGTGAAAACAACCAATGGCAAAGTTGGTCGCAAATACGCGAAAAATAAGGAAGTTTCATAATTCATTGATATTGAATAAATTACGCCTTTATCATTTCGCTACTTGCCGATTTTTTGCCTTTTTTGTCCGCTAAAGCATTGTTCTAAGCTAACTATTTGCATGCTTTAATGCCGCTGAAGCATGTGAATAACACCTCTAATACATGTTTCCAAGGGTGTTAAATCGTTGTTCCAGCTGTAAGAGACGTTTATTTTGTTAAAATCAGCGCATTTTTGCATGTCGTTTGCCTATTTATTTTTTCTATTTCGGAAATTTTCAATGGTCGTTTTTTGGTAAAATAACAGGACAAAAGCCACTCCAAACTGTTGTCAAGAATGGTAAAAAGTAAAAGAAGCGGCTCTTTCTTTAATGAAAGAGCCGCAATAGAACTTATGTGCTGTTGGTGTATGTATTGTCTATTGTCAAGATGACATATTTGGGAAGCTGAACTTCTTTAAGCAGGTAACAATTGCGTTTGGTGGCAGCTGTGAGCTGTACACCTGTTCTCGCTTGAGTGTTCCTTTACTTGAACACCAGTTCCTCTTTAACAGTACTCTTTTCGATTGAAATAGTGTCACCCAAATGGAGTTCTCCAGACAATATCAGTTCTGCTATTTTATCTTCTATATATGTCTGAATGGCTCTCTTCAAAGGTCGTGCTCCATATTGTACATCGTAACCCTTTGTAGCAACAAACTCTTTGGCTTTCTCGGTAATTTTAATCCGATAACCCAAATCCTCCATGCGCTTGAAAAGCCCCGTCAACTCTATATTGATAATCTTCTTGATGGCATCTAAATCAAGCTGATCGAAGGTGATAATCTCGTCCAACCGATTCAAAAACTCTGGTGCAAACTGCTTGCTTAGGCTTTTTTGTATGATGGCACGAGCATACTCCTTGTCTTTTTCATTCTGGCTTAAGCCCAAACTTCCTCCAGCATTAAATCCGACACCACGTCCAAAGTCTTTTAGCTGTCGAGTTCCAGCATTGGATGTCATAATGATGACAGTATTTCTAAAGTCTACGAGTCTGCCATTTCCATCTGTCAATCTTCCCTCGTCCAAGACTTGTAGCAACATGTTGAACACGTTCCCATGTGCTTTTTCAATCTCATCTAACAGGATAATAGAGTAGGGATGTCGCCTTACTTTTTCAGTTAACTGTCCTCCTTCCTCATATCCTACGTATCCAGGAGGTGCACCAACAAGCCTTGAAACATTGAAACTTTCGGTAAATTCGCTCATGTCAATTCTAATCAGGGCATCTGTGGAGCCAAACATGAACTCTGCTAATTTTTTAGCCAAGTACGTTTTACCCACTCCAGTAGGTCCCAAGAACATAAAAGCTCCAATGGGGTGGTTCGGATCTTTGAGTCCGATGCGGTTTCGTTGTATCGCCTTCACCATCTTTTCAATAGCCATATCTTGCGCTATTACTTGATGTTTCAACTCATCTGCCATTCCTTTGAGTCGAATGCCCTCTGCTTCAGCCATCTTTTGAACGGGAACCCCTGTCATCATAGATACAACATCAGCAACGTCTTTTTCTGTGATACGTGTGCGTTCTTCCGATTTCTCGTTCAACCATTTGTTATTGAGGTCTTCTAATTCTATCTCAAGTTCCGTCTGCTTATCGCGATAGCTGGCTGCCAATTCAAAGTTTTGGTTGCCTACCGCCTCTTGCTTTTTAGTCGTTACGGTGCTTAGCTCCTTCTCCTTTTCCGTGATATAGGCGGGAACCTCTGCATGTTGAAGGTGTACTTTCGAACCAACTTCGTCCATGGCATCAATAGCCTTGTCAGGAAAGAACCGATCGGTTACATATCTTTCTGTCAATTTGACACAAGCCAAGAGGGCGTCATCGGAATACTGAACATGATGATGATCTTCATATCTATCTTTGATATTATGGAGAATCTGCAATGTTTCCTCCTGATCTGTTGGCTCTACCAATACCTTTTGGAAGCGCCGTTCTAATGCTCCATCTTTCTCAATAGAGTTTCTATATTCATCTAATGTCGTTGCTCCAATACATTGGATAGTACCTCGTGCCAGCGCTGGTTTCATGATATTTGCAGCGTCCATGCTACCGGGCGTACTGCCTGCACCAATCAACGTATGTATCTCATCTATAAAAATGATGATATCAGGGTTTTGTTCCAGCTCTTTTAATAATGCACGCACTCTCTCTTCGAACTGTCCTCTGTATTTAGTGCCTGCCACAATCGCAGTCATGTCAAGGCTAACCAATCTTTTGTTGAACAGCACGGGAGAAGTTTTGCGCATGGCTATGAGTTGTGTCAACCCTTCCACAATCGCACTCTTACCAACACCAGGTTCTCCGATAAGTATCGGATTGTTTTTCTTGCGCCGCCCTAAGATTTCGACAACACGAAGAATCTCTTTCTCTCTACCAATGACAGGGTCGAGCTTAGAAGATAGTGCTGCGGCTGTAAGGTCTGTAGAAAAATTATCAAGAATAGGCGTCTTGCCGTTTCCTCGTTTATTTTGGAGCGTTGTTTTTGCCCCAGAACTCGCTCCCATGTTGGTTGACTCTCCATGGTTGCTAAATGATGTATCTTCCTCTTCATCAGGCAAATCCAGTCCACTCTTGGTGGGTTTCGCCATCCGTTGAAGGTAAGTAAATGTATCTTCGTAATTCATATTGTTTAATTCTAAAACCTGTTTAGCACCATTATCTACCTGGTCATGCAGAATTGCCAGTAGCAAATGGTGTACGTCTACAGTTTGTGAGTGTTGTATTCTTGCTTCTAAAACAGCTAACTTCAGAATGTTGCTTGCCTTTTCATTGAGCACCAACTCAGATGTATTAAGAGGTTGGTGCATTTCTTCTTCCCGTAATCTGTTTTCAAGTTCTGCCTTAACTGTAGGTAGATGAATTTTCAACCGTGCAAATACGTCTTGAACAGGGCTGTTTTTTTCTCTCAACATTCCTAATAACAGGTGTTCAGGTCCAACAGACCGACTGGCAAGTCGTGTAGCTTCCTCTCTGCTAAAAGCAAGCACTTCAGATACTTTTGGTGAAAACTGACTTGTCATATATCTTTTACCTTTCTTTTCTTGTTATATTGTTATTGTTGAACAAAATTCGTGCCAATTTATAAAATACGTTGAATGATAATATAAGAGCTATCGCTTAGTTGGACTGTTTCGGTGACAATTTCCAGATGCTTTCTACATCCTCTTAGCATTTTGGGTAGTTGTACCAGTCGTTGTCTTTTTTGTTGCGTCACTCCAAATTGTCGATAATAGGAGAGGGCGCTTGAGAAATATTCGTATGCCGTTAGCCAATGATGTTGATAAAGGTTACAAAAGCCCAACCTATAATACGCATCAGCTTTTTCGTTGGCATGGCATACATTGAGAAACATCTCAAAATATGTGATGGATTCTTGATACTCTTTCAGCAAGAAATGGCTTTCAGCATTGGCATAGTAATAAACAGCCTGCTCAGCAGGAGCCAATACGTGGAGTGCTGTGCTTACCGAGTCAAGATAGTTGCACGCTTCAGCATAGTTCCAGAGTTGATAATGGCACAATCCAATATATGCTCGATACCTCGGATTCAATTGATATTCTTTATCAAGTTGATGAAAGAGATTGAGCGCTTCTTGATATTTTTCGCTTTGAAAATAAGCCAATGCCATTTTCAAACGTTCTGTGTCGTCAAGAGTTGGACTGGGAGAAGGAACAATTCCTTTTATTTGATAATAAGTAGAACCAAACACGATGAGCCATAAGAGGATAAAGAACTTTTGCTTCATGGACGATTTACACTTTTTATTGCGTATAAAAATCAATGACACGTTGAATGGCTCGTTGACATACTGGGCAAAAATCTGGCGTCTCATTATCGCGCATTCTACAATGTAATGCGGGTCTATAGACACCTTTCAGAGCGTAACCAGCCCCTTCGAATAATCCTATTGCAGGATTTTTACCTATGAGGTCTTTCCATTTTTCATTAAAGTTTACCTTTGTTGTGATATTAGACTCCCAAGGTTCTACATCCGTAGGATACATATCAATGCTTTCAAAATCGTAAGCATATTCATCAGCAAGTCCAGCAAAGCTATGACCAAACTCATGAACGACAACGGGTTTGAAAGCAGGATGGTGCGTCATTGCTAAATTGTATGAGTTCAAAATTCCCCCTCCACCATATTCGGGTGTGTTTACTAATATAATAATGTGTTCATAAGGAGTGCCTGCCAACCAGTCGTGAACCGTTTTTAGTCGTAGGGTAGTGAGGTATCTTGCACTATAAAACGTGTCAAAATGAGATTGAAGTGCGGTATTTTTCCAAATTCCACGCGATGGAATACTGGTTCCACTCTCTCCAGAGGGTGCTTCAACAGCAATGATGTTAAATTTATCTTTCATCGAACGATAGGGTTCATGTGAAAAAATCGCATCCGTTGCTTTTTGTGCATCACGTAAAAAAACGTCCATTTCATCGCTTTTATAACCCTCAGCAAGGTAGGCGATATGAATACATCGAGTTGTATCTTTGGCTTTTTGAATCGTTTGATACGGTGTGATATGTTTCTCTCCAATGTGCCTTATCAAGATGTCTGACGGTGCGACGGTATGCGTCAGCTCCACAAAAGGGTTACGTCGATTGTCATTCAGTCGTATTGTAATATCAACAGTATCTTTGGGCAGAGGTATTAAAAACACATTTTCGAACGATTTCATCGAAGATTTTGCTTCATCGTAAGTGAGCCATTCTTGAAAAAGAGTAGAAAAAGAGTTACGATAGATGACCGTTTTCGATTGATGATCACGAGCGATGATCTGCCCATTTCCTTCCATGGGAACTTGGGATAACCGCTGTCTTTTGCCATACCAATGGGGGAGGGAATGAAGTTGATCGACAGCGATTTGTTGATGAACCGCATTACCAGAGAAAATGTAGTCGATTCTTAATGTACTGTCACAAAAGTAAGTCGCAAAGTTTTGTCCACAAGCAATGCGAGGGATTACTGTTCCAATAACAGAAAGAATAAAAAGATAAAAACACTGACGATATCTCATAATAAGTATTTAATAATCAATTTCTTGAATCAATTCCTGAATATAACTTCTTTGCCAATCATGCTCATGGAGCTTATGTGTACCAAACATTAAAATATCAATATCCATCTGTATTTTTTGATGAGCACGATCTGTCTCTGTATTTCCACAAGTTTTTTCTATATTCTTCAATATTTGTTGTACTTGTGATAAATTTTCATCTACTTTCGTATAAGCTAAACAATTGTAGAACAAATCAGAATCCATACCAATGGGCTTTGTCCATTTCAAGTTGGTAAACAGTATATCATGCCAAGTCTTACGTAATAAATCCATGGCTTTCTGTATGTTCTGCTTTTGGTTGACGTTTGTGCCAAGAGCTATCAGCAATTTTTGTTTGTCACTCATATTGGCAAAAATACTAATAATTATTAAACACATTCCTTTTTATTGTGCTTTTTTATGATTTTATGTAACTTTGTACCAATGAGTAGTGACAAGAAGAAAATTATAATGCTCACACTTCTATTTGTTGCGTCTGTCCATTCATGGGCGCAAATGAAGTGGAACCAAGCTTACCAGCTCTATATCAATCAGTATAAAGATTTGGCAATCAAAGAGATGTTGAAGTATAAAATTCCTGCCAGCATCACTTTAGCACAAGCTGTCTTTGAAAGTGGAGCAGGAAGAAGTCGCTTGGCTCGATTGGGAAATAATCATTTTGGCATTAAATGTCACGACTGGCTTGGTAACACGATAAATGAAGATGACGATGAATTTGGCGAATGCTTCAGGGCATACGACAACCCCTTGCATAGTTTTGAAGATCACAGTAAATTTTTGGTTAACAGTCCTCGCTACCGAAGTCTCTTTAGCTTAAAACAAACGGATTACAAAGGATGGGCGCATGGCTTGAAAGCCTGTGGATACGCTACTAATCCTCAATATGCATACAAATTAATTGAGCTGATTGAGCTTTACAAGCTATACGTGTATGATCAAGCAAAAGGTTATGATAATTTTATGGCAGATGAGGCCAGTATCCGAACCAATGTCAATAATTCCCAGCCTTTGCATCCCATAGCAATGTTCAATGATAATTATTATCTACGAGCTCGTCAGGGAGATACTTTCAAGCTCATAGGCAAAGAAGTTGGTATATCATATCGAAAAATTGCAAAATATAACGAGCGCCATAAAAACGACCCCTTACAAGAAGGTGAAATTATATTCTTAAAGAAGAAACGCAAGAAAGCTCCAAAAGTATTTAAGAATCATCTACATATAGTAAAGCCTGGAGAAAGCTTGTACATCATTGCTCAAATTTATGGTATGCGACTTTCAAGTCTTTATAAACTCAATAACTTTGACGTGGATCATACTATTAAGGTTGGCGACAGCATCCGTGTTTACTAACACCTGTATCAGCTACATGATTTATTGAATAGTAGAAATAATAAATGAGCAGTACATTCAAAAATGCCACATCATCAAAAAATCCTTGAATGTGAGTGACTTCACAATGTAGTAATAATCGTAATTTCACTTTATGATGAAGTGAAAACATCAATTCAAAAGAGTTTATATAATCAAGATAATCATGATTATGATAAATATAATAAATAAAATAGCTTTTTGACATCAAACTAAAGAACTAAAAAAGAACAAGAAAATTAAAAAAGAACGAGATGACAAAAGAAGACTTGCGAATTATATTTATGGGTACGCCAGAGTTTGCTGTTGCGTCGTTACGGGCACTTGTGCAAGGCGGATATCATGTTGTAGCCGTAGTTACTCAACCTGATAAGCCTGTTGGTAGACATCAACAAACCTTACAAGCTTCAGAAGTAAAGAAATACGCGCTATCCCAAAACCTCCCCGTACTACAACCAGCGAAACTCAAGGACCCAGATTTCTTAACTCAGCTTGCTGATTACAAGGCAGATTTACAGGTCGTAGTAGCTTTCAGAATGCTGCCAGAAGTTGTCTGGAGCATGCCCCGATTTGGGACATTCAATGTGCATGCCGCCCTTCTTCCTCAATATCGAGGCGCAGCACCCATTAACTGGGCGATTATCAATGGCGAAACTAAAACTGGAGTGACCACGTTTTTCTTAGATCACAACATTGATACAGGGCGCATTATTATGCAGAAAGAGCTTCCTATCCCTGAGGATGCTGACGTAGAATATGTATATGATAAACTCATGGTGTTAGGAGCTGAAATATGTTTGGACACGATAGACCAATTGTTGGCTAATGATGGAAAGATTGCAGCGACACCACAGGAGCAATTTGTTCGATTGGAACATAATTTGCGTCCCGCTCCTAAAATTTTCAAAGAAACATGCGAAATCAATTGGAATCAATCTGCCAAAGACATTTATAACTTTGTGCGTGGACTGAGTCCTTACCCCGCAGCATGGACTACTTGGAATATCAGCAAAGACGATCCAACGAGCAAACAGGTGATGATCAAGATTTACAAGACACAACTAACAGGTGAAACGACCACAGAGAAGCCTGGTTCGATCAATACAGACCAAAGAAAAATATATGTAGCTACCACCACCGAATGGCTTGAAATTACAGAATTACAGATGGCTGGCAAAAAGCGAATGAATGCCAAGGATTTCCTCAATGGTTGGAGATAAAGTTGTGACGCCTTAAAGATTTAGAAAAGCTTTGAATTGTTGGACTCATAAAGAGAAGCAAGTTTAGCTCTATCGATTACCGCTGTATATATTGCTTAGAAAATATAAAAATAATTTTTATCTTCAAGTAGAATTAAAAAATCTTATTATCTTTGCATGATATTTTTATTGTATGTAGAACTACGATAGACAATGAATCTTTCATAAGGCGTCATGGCTGGCTCAAAGCTTGCACTATACACAAGTCATATACCATTGCATACGTCATAAATGATTATCATTCATAGAGATACAACACTAATAACTTCGCTATAAAAAGCTCCATGGCGAAACAACTCGAATAAAATATAAGAGAGTTGGGAGAAAAGAAGAAGATGAATCAACAAGAAGATATAAAAAACGCAATTGAAGTAATGAAGCAAGGGGGAGTAATCCTCTACCCTACTGATACTGTTTGGGGAATTGGTTGCGACGCAACGAATGCCGAAGCAGTCGCAAAAGTGTACAAAATCAAAAAACGAGATGACTCTAAGGCACTCATCTGTTTGGTAGATTCGGATGCCCGACTACAACGATATGTGAGAAATGTTCCCAATGTAGCATGGGACATCTTGGATATTGCCACTAAGCCCACCACAATTATCCTCGATGGTGCCATAAACTTAGCCCCGAACTTAATAGCAGAAGATGGAAGCATTGCACTGCGTATTACTAAAGAACCATTTTCCCATGAACTATGCTACCGATTCCAAAAACCCTTGGTAAGCACCAGTGCGAACATTAGTGGCGAACCCGCTGCAGCTAACTATAATGACATTAGTCAAGAACTCCTTGATGCAGTGGACTACGTCTGCTTTTCACGCAGGCAGGAACACAAACCTCATACGCCCAGTAGCATCATTAAACTGAAAGAAGACGGTGAGGTGACGATTATCAGGAAATAGAAAACGAACTATTCCTCCTGATGTTTAGAAACTATTTCAATTAGCAAAAGAAACACAGATAGCGAAATTTAATCGCATAGAACATTTGTAAAAAGAAACAGGAAGGGTCACTCACCTATTCTGATTATCCTTAAAAGAACGTACATGCTCATTAATGAGATAAACAATTGGCGCAAAGAGCATCTGACCACTCGTCAGATAACGGTTGTCTTATCTTTCTTTATCGGCATCTTCGCTTCTGTAGCGGCTTACGTGCTGCACTTTATCATTCGCCAAATACAGTATCTTCTTACTGCACGATTTGACACAGACACTTTCAACTGGCTCTATTTGGTATTTCCCGCCATCGGTATTTATATCACTACCCTCTTTGTGCGTTACATCGTGAAAGACAACATTTCGCACGGTATCACGCAAGTGCTCTATGCCATTTCTACAAAGAAATCACGCTTGAAAGTGCATAACTGCTGGTCATCAGTTATTGCATCCGCTATCACCATTGGGTTTGGAGGTTCGGTAGGAGCTGAGGCTCCTATCGTACTGACTGGTTCTGCGATAGGCAGCAACTTAGGACGACTGTTTAAGATGGACAACAAGACCCTCATGCTGTTAGTGGGATGCGGTGCTGCCGCTGCCATTGCAGGCATCTTTAAGGCCCCCATAGCTGGTTTAGTATTCACGCTCGAAGTGCTAATGGTAGACCTGAGTATGGCTTCTTTGCTGCCCATTCTCACCTCGTGCGTAACCGCAACTGTCTTTACCTATATCTTCACGGGAAACAGGGCTTTGTTCGATTTCACCTTAGATAGTGCCTGGAGCATTGAGCGTATTCCAGCCAGTATCTTGTTGGGACTCTTTTGCGGGATAGCAAGCTTATATTTTATTCGCATGATGACAAAATGCGAAGGAGTATTTGCGCGACTTCAGCATCACCCTTATGCCAAACTGATGTTAGGTGGAGTCTTACTTAGCTCGCTTATCTTTTTATTTCCTTCTCTTTATGGTGAAGGCTACGATTCGCTGAATACTCTTTTAAATGGAAGAACGGAAGCCGACTGGGATGCTGTCATGAACAATTCACTGTTTTCAGGGCACGCTGAGTTGTTGGTACTCTATATCAGTTTGGTATTGCTCACCAAGATTTTTGCCACGTCGGCAACCAACGGTGCAGGCGGTGTAGGTGGAACATTTGCACCTTCCTTGTTTGTGGGAGGCTTCGGAGGATTCTTGTTTGCACGAGTTTGGAACATGAACCAAATTGGCGTGTATATCCCAGAAAAGAATTTTACCTTGCTCGGTATGGCAGGTGTCATGGCAGGTGTCATGCACGCTCCCCTGACAGGTGTCTTCTTAATTGCAGAACTTACAGGCGGTTATGACTTGTTTTTACCCTTGATTATGGTCAGCATCGTTTCGGTGATGGCTATCAGTATTTTTGAACCTCACAGCATATATGCCATGCGACTGGCGAGACAAGGACGCTTGGTGACTCACCACACAGACCGCTCCGTGCTTACATTAATGAGTTTGGATAGTGTCATTGATAAAAACTTTACCGCAGTAGAACCTGAAATGCCATTAGGCGAGTTGGTCAATGCGATTAGTAAAAGCCACACAAGTTTTATTCCAGTGGTAGATACCGCAGGCGTCTTGGTGGGAATCATCGACATCAACAAGATTAGACATGTGATGTTCCGTACTGAGCTTTATCATCGATTTACGGTGAGTCAAATTTTAATTCCTCCTCAGGCTACTTTAGGTATTCATGATTCTATGGAAGAAGTCATGGAGAAATTTGACAAAACCAATGCCAACTACCTCCCCATAGTAGATGTCAATGACCATTTAACGGGTTTCGTAGACCGCACACGTCTGTATTCCATGTATCGGAAGACAGTTGCAGACTTCTCTGCAGAATAAAGAGTTCCCCACCCTTATCCTATTGGCACAAAAAAAATCCTGAACAACTGTCAGGATTTCTATTTTTTACTTTTAAGTGGTACCACCAGGAATCGAACCGGGGACACAAGGATTTTCAGTCCTTTGCTCTACCAACTGAGCTATGGCACCATTTCTTTTTTGCGATTGCAAAGGTAAGTATAAAATATAAAACGACAAAATATTACTTATAAAAAAAATGTGCATTTAGATTTCGTTAACATTTTTCCGACACTACAGTAATCATTTGCTCATACAATAAATGAGTGTAAGATACAGATGACTCAAGAGCCTCTCCCCTTTTCCAACTCTCTTGCACCATGAAAAGCTGTCAAGTAACGACTACAAACAAAATGGAATAATAAAGTTGTATCACGAAGACATAAATAACTAACCACGGTGAAATGGCGATGATGCCTGAAGTTAAAGAGTTGAAGATATCAGTTAACGATGTAAAAGATGTATTGATTAATCCATAGGTAATTGAAAATAGCGTCAACAGAAAACAGACAATAGGAATAAGACTCCTCGAAAAACTGCTGGGGAAAAGTTCGCCCGTGACGCTTAACAAAATGGCTTGCGGCAAGAAAGTCATCAAAAACAAGACGATAGCAAAGAAGACAAGTTCTGCCACTACCACCTTTAAAGCAAATCTCTGACGATAAGAAATATTTGAGAAATACATAATAGCTCTTGACAATCCACTTGACCGCAAGGCGCCATAAGTCATTCCTGCCAAGACAAGCCATACCAAGAGAGGAGAGGCTAAATTCGAAGTATATTGACCCAAGAACCATCTTATCCCCTCGCTACTTAACATGGAACGTACGGGTAATGTTGGAAACATGACCGTGACAAACCAAGAGCCAAGTATGACTAATATTTGTAATACAATGAAGATAAAGATGGAGCTGGCAAAAATCTTATGTTTCATCTGGTTGCAAGTTATCTATGTCGAGTATTCTTAGTTCAATGGCTCTCACTACCAATCGTGTAGCATTGATGCCCACACCTTGATTTCCGTCAGGGAAAAGTTTTTGTATTAATTCACTTTGCCGTTTTTCCAAACTCTTTACACCAAAAGGCATACCTCGTAGATTAGTGATTTGCTCTTTAGTGTAGCCCAAAGCCAAATGTCTTAAGAAACGTTCATCATATTCATCAATCTCGTAATTGATGAAAGCTTCTTGTTTCATAAGTTCGTTATTTACGGTATGCTTAAATCTGTCAACTATTTTTTCTAATATCGGCTGATTGAAAACCATCCGTTTACCACTCATCACACTTGCCACATCACCGCGTGTAAGCAGTTCACCACTTTTTAGAATAATACCGTCACAGCCAGCATCCAACACATCTACCCATAACTTTTCATTCAAAATCTCGCCCGTAAAAATCAGCACTTTCACCTGTGGATACATGGCTTTCGTTTGACGGCAAATCTCTACGCCAACCGTAGTTGAACCAGCCAAACCGAGATCAAGCAGCACCAACTCGGGAATTTCCTTCTTGATGAGTTGCCAATATGCCTGCTCGTTAGCTGCTGTACCTATGATTTCGGCTTCTGGGATTTCATTCTTGAAAATACCTTCTGTACCCTTTAGTTCTAAGGGTACATCTTCCACTATGATAATTTTAAATTTTTCCATGTTTGGTTCGTTATAGTTATTAATATGTGTACGTATCCATCTGCAAGTCTCCGAGCTTCAATCCCACAAGCACGTGCATTGGTTGCCTCTCCTAATTCTCTGATAATTTGTCGACACAACCAAAACTGCATATCGTGAGTATCTGGCGTAAACAAAGCTGAGAGGGCTTCATCGGAGAGCTGAAGATTTTGCATCGTCAAATCAATGAAGGTGTAGGTTTCATCTCGTTGATGAATTTGCATGATGGGCTTTGCTTTATTCTGTTGTTGAAGCATGTCAAAGAGATATTGCAGAAGCTCATCATCCACCCTTGAAGTGTTGTCTACTTGGCGCATGGCTTGTGCGCTCAGTATCTTGAACAAATCTCTATAATAGGTAGAAATCTCTTTGAGTGGTGCCAAGTTTTCATCCTTTTTTTCTACTAACAATTTTATTTTTGAAGGATAATACATTGTTTCATGCTTGAGGGTAGACAAACAATTATCCAACACGCTGTTACTGATGTACAACTGTGAATTTTCGTAATCGTTGCGATGCAAGTCGTCTTCCAATATTTCCATTTCATGAACTTGCACCTCTTCTGTTTGAATGCGCTGCTTGAGTGCACTCTGAATTTGGGCGACAATGGCATTGAGACGTGAAAACTGTGGATTAAAGATTTGTTTGTTAGAAGCCCAAAGCTCATTTATCTTTGCCAACTTATTCTTTGCACTGTCTTCACCCAACAGCACTTGATTGATATTGTCAATTTTATGAACACAGAATTGGTAATATATTCGATGTCGATAATACAAGAAATAATAAGCTGGGAAAATAAGAAGAAATATGAACGAAAGCAATGCTATGGCAATATTTTTGTTACTCTCCGACTTTTGCATCATCTTGACATAGGTACTTAACGTATTATCAGCACTTCGTTCGCGAAACAATTGGATATAAACTTGATTGTTGTAGGAGTATAAGTTCCAATATTTCAAGCCTAATGCTGCCACTGCTACCTCATTGCGCATGGACAGAATGAGATTGTATGGCATTGAAACATGCTGGTGCAACCATTGTATCTCTGCTGGCAATGCCGTACTACCAGTGATGAGTACCATAGTGTCTGCTTTTTGAGGGTATTGTGCTAAATACATCTTATTCAGATAAGAAATGCAACTGTCCGCATAAATCAGTGTTTTGTGAAATGTTCCGTTAATATTACTTTGATAAACACTGTCTGCAAAAACACTTGCCATGCTTGTGGCATCTTTGTTTATCTTCATAGAGGCATTACCATGACTTGACGAATGTGCAGAAGTCACCAATTGTTTTGCAAACAATGGCATCGCCAGTTGGCTACCTAAAAGAACCACTGTCAATAGGAGTCTGACCACCCCTTTGGGCAACCTAAAGAGAAATTTACTCCCCTTTTGATATTCACTTTCTGCCTGAATGGTACAAACATCAAAGATTTTACTGATTTTCTTATATCGATCTATAATTCCTTTACAGTTCATCAGTCCAAATCCATGGCTAATACGATTACTGTGTTTCTGCAAAGATGCGCTATCAGGCGCTGCACTATCAACGATAGGTTTGTGATCGAATAAATGCTGAAGTTGTTCGGAAGTCATGCCTATTCCCGTGTCTTCTACCACAATTTCCACAAAATCGCGCTCATTGTTGGCATAAACTCTCACCTTCCCTCCAGACGGAGTGAATTTACGAGCGTTGTCACACAGGGTGTTCAACATAAACAGGGTAAGCGTCTTGTCTGCTTTCACCACAGCATCGGTTTCTTGAATGTTGAGTTCTATTCCTTTCAACCTGAAACTCATTCGATTACGTCTCAATATGTCAAGTAAATCTTGAAGTGGAAAACTTTCTATCTTCAAACTCAAATAACCCTTCCTAAGTTGAATCCAATTCGTTAAAACTGCATTATATTGATTGATTTGGTCGGTCAGCTCGGCAATATAGGTATATCGCTCTGCTCGGATTTGGGAATTTTCTTGTCTATCACACAAACGATGCACTTCATGTAATATTCTATCAATTAACGGAAGAACAATTTGAACCAACGACAATTTTGCACGTTGTTCTAAATTGCGTCTTTTATTTTGCGATAGACGAACCTCTGCCATCTCTTTTCTTTCCTCCATCTCTTCATACCGCTCTTGATAAGTGGATAAAAACTTTTCATTTTCAATCTTCCACTCCTCTAACGGTTCCAACAGTTTTTCAAGAACAGACGTGCGTTTCTCATTACGTTTTCGCATCCAGTCAAACATCCATAAGAGAAAGCTAACGAAAACAATCATCAGGACAATGGCTACAATCATTTGATTGAGTATGCTCAAGGATTGGTTCAACTGTTCGGCACGTGCTTCCAACTGTCGGTCTTGTCTGGTTCCTTCTTGTATGTCAAGATATAAATTTCTGTTATAGTCACTTTTCTGTTTGTCATTCATCGCCGAATACACCAATGATAGCTGTTCACGAATAGAAGCCACCAAATCAGGCGCTTGAAGAATGGCTTGATTTGTATTCAAGGCATTTGTCAAACAGATTAGAGCAGAGGGATAGTCGTGCAATTCCCAATAGCATTGTGCCAATGTTCGATAGGCACCCGCTGTTTGATAAACGTCACCGTATTTCTGAAATTTATCTAAGGCACGCTGTGCAAGATGTCCTGCCAAGAGAGAGTCTGGCATGTGATAGGGATTGAGATATTGGAACGACGGCAGATTATCATGTATGAGCTTGTCGCGGTATTTTTTACGTTGCAACCTTTCACTAATAGCTTGAAGAGAATTGGCTTCCCAATAGGGATAGTGAAATTGTTTTGATAATTGATAGCATCTGATTAAATAATCGAACTCGGCTTGGTTAATTTCTTCACGAGTACCATTCAGAATGACACCTCCTGCACCAACATTATACAAATAGTTCAACAGTTGGGTCGTATCTCGTGTGATATCCCCATTGACATCAATGACGTTGATTGCTTCCACAGATTCATTTTCCAACCCCACATAATAGAAATAGGTGGAATTGGTAATATTAAATTCGCTTTCTGCGTAAATCATTCTCAGCTCTTGATGGTCTGACAGATTTGCACTCTCTTCTTTTATGCGCTTAAATCGTCTTATTGCTCGTTCCCGATAAACGTAAAAGTTCTTATTTTCTGAACATCTTTGACACAATCGCATCATTTGTACATCGGCAATCAATTGCTCTATTTGATTGTTGGTGTTCTGAAAGATAAGCGACAAGAGCGAATCGGCTTGCTGGTATTCCATTTTTGCGAGACTGACAAAGGCTAAATTGTTCAGCGCTTCTGCATAATCTCCACTTCGTGTCTTTGAAAGTTTCAAGGCTTTTTGTGCATAAAATGTGGTACTATCGAGATTTCTATACCTGAAGGCGTAAGCCTTTTCATTCAGCGCCACCACCTCAGTATGGTTAGGAGCCGAACATGATACTACAGTTACACAGCACCAAAAGAACAATAGTATCAAGGCAGGATATGTCGGTAGTTTTTTTATGAACATAGATAGGTTACAGAAATTCAGTCAGACAAAGATAACTAAATTCATTTTGAAAACACACAAATAGGTATTAAAAAAGTCTGTTCTCAATAAAATAACACGCTGTGTTTTCTAACAATATAAGTTTTATTTGTATTTTTGCAGCATATATAAGCGTATTATGGCAGCAAAGATTAGAATTAAGGATATTGCGTTAAGGGCAGCTGTATCAGTAGGCACTGTTGATAGAGTGCTGCACAATCGGCCGAATGTGTCCAAGGTGGCAAGAGAAAAGGTGGAGCAGGCGTTGAAGGAAATGGACTATCAACCCAACATGTACGCAAGTGCTTTGGCTTACAACAAGTCGTACACTTTTTTTCTCCTCATACCTCAGCATAAATTTGAAGCCTATTGGGAAGAAATAGAAGAAGGTGCAAAAAGGGCAATTGAAATTAGACGTGATTTTTATTTAGAACTAAAGATATTCAATTACGAACGTTCAGATGAGCAATCTTTTCTTAAAGTAGCTGCAAAATGTATTGAGCAACAACCCGATGGCGTCATTGTGGTGCCGTCAACATTGGAGGTCACTCGACAGTTCACAGACCAATTACACGATCAAAAAATTCCGTTTGTGATGTTAGACTCCTATATGCCCGATCTCAATCCGTTATCTTTCTTTGGACAAGATTCTTTCCGAAGTGGATATTTTTCCGCCAGAGTCTTGATGCTCATTGCCAATAAGGAGAAAGAGATAGCGATTATGAAGCGCATAAAAGGCGGCAAAGTGAGTACTAAACAGCAAGCCAATCGTGAAGTTGGTTTTAGACATTATATGTATGATCATTTCCCCGAAATCAAAATTCTCGAAATGGAACTACCTATGGCCGCCACACGCAAGGAGTATGATGAAATAATAGAACACTTTTTTGAGCTACATCCTGAAGTGCACCATTGCATCACATTTGGTTCAAAAGCTCACATTGTCGGTGATTACTTGTTAAGGAAGAATAGGCGTGACATTCAAATTATGGGCTATGACATGGTAGAAAAGAATGCAAAATGTTTACAACAAGGAAGTATCTCGTTCTTGATAGCACAACATGCTTATCAACAGGGTTATAGCTGTATTGAAACACTTTTCAGGGCTATCGTACTCAAAAAGAAAGTTGAACCCGTTAATTACATGCCCATCGAACTGTTAGCCAAAGAAAACATGGATTTCTATCGTCGAACACAGCTGTAAATTATCAGTACACTCCTATTTGAATCATTTTTTATGGATATTATCAAACGTAATTTCTTTCGACTTTTAAGGTCTGGTGCATTGAATGAATACGTTACGTTAGAACCAATGTCCAACTTTAAGTGGAGACGACTCTTTCAGCTTTTAGAATCACAAAAAGTCGAATCCATCGCACTGAAAGGTATTAAGAATCACCAATACGACACAAATATTCACATACCCGAACAGCTGATTCAAGCCTTGGCAGCGAATACCGTCAAGGAGGAAGCCTTAGCAAAAGACACCCCACCTACCCTATCCAATCGCTTTTTGAATCGCAAGCTGAAAAAGATTCGGCATGACGAGTACCATAGTATTGACACCTCTACGGATACACTCGCATTGTTAGACATTATCTTGTTTAATATCAATCACATTCTGAACTACGGCATCTCATTAAGAGGTATTTTGGAATTAGGAAAATTTCTACGTACCAGAGGCGACAAAGTAGATTTCGTTAAATTGGAGACATGGCTTAACGCACTTCATATTCAACGCATTGCCCAACTGCAAGGAAGTATTCTGATAGAGGTATTTAATTTCGAGCAAGACGAAATTCCATTTGTTCAAGAGGTGGAAAGAAATTCATACGCATTGGCTTTGCGCACGCTAACCCATACTGAAATAGATACCAGTAAAGAATGGCATTTTAGACAATCAAAGGCAGGATTTGTGCAGAATAATAATGTGGTGCTGAAAAGAAATCTCAAACGCAGTATACGTTATATCAATTATGCTCCCATTGAAACTACCAGTAGCTTTCTCGCAAATTTAGGACGTAGCTTGTCGGAGATAGAAGAATAACTGTTAAGTGCGTGAATCGAGAATAAAATAACTGTCAAAAATCTTAACAAACACCCCTCCATAACTTTAATATTTCTAAACAGGTCTGCCTTCGGCTGTAAATATGCGAGTTTTGAGCGAGTTTTATAACTCGATGTCAGTGAATGCGTTACCGAAATATCTCGAATATGGAAGCGTTTTTTATCACTATTTTTGTATCAAAAACAGCAAAAAATGCGTGTTGGAACAATGACTTTGTGCTTCTATTACAACTTAGTAGTGCGACAATCTACATACTTTTGTTGCTTTAACTCAATGCTATAACCCAAAAACTGTCTTATTTTGATGAAAAAAACGCAAAATCTATCTGCGCTTTACTGATTTTCTTTTCTATTTCACAACTTTTCATCGCACGTTTTTTGGTTAATTATATTTACAAAAGAGTAATTCTGGTGGAGTGTTAAGGCTGGTTCTATAAATTAGCTTTGTTAGATTTTGAGCTTATTTTTGAGGTCAAAATGCAAGAGAGTGAAGGAGTGTAGCGAGCTACACGACTGAAAATATATGCAAAAATCATGATATGACCTAATGCATTGAATTCTTTTTATTAACTTTGCAAGTATGAAAAGAATCGCCACATTATTATTATTTATCTCTATGGTCATTGTAGCTAATGCTCAATACGCCGATGTTCAGTGTGAAGATACGTGTACACACGTACATGGGATTGATTTAAGCCATTATCAAGGCGAAGTGTTTTGGGAGGCTGTTGGAGAAAACACGAAAAATGCGTATGTGTATTTGAAGGCAACAGAAGGAGGCAACAACATCGACCCTACCTATCAACTAAATATTCAACTCGCCAATAAGTACGGCCTTAAAGTCGGCTCTTATCACTTCTTTCGTCCCAAAACGAATCTTACATTGCAACTCCAAAATTTTATGACTCAATGTAGGCCTAAAGATCAGGACTTGATTCCAATGATTGATATAGAAACGAAAAGCGGACTGTCTACGGAAGCCTTTTGTGACTCTCTTCACAAATTTTTAGGCATGGTAGAAGAGGCTTATCACCAAAAACCACTTATCTATACGGGAGCAAACTTCTATGATCATTATTTGGTGGGACAGCTTGATAACTATAAAATCATGATTGCCCAATATACAAGTCGCGAACCTGTGCTAAAGGATGGACGAGACATTACCATGTGGCAATACACTGGTAAAGGACGCATCAATGGCATTAACACATTCGTTGATAAAAGTAGAATGATGGGACGACACGGTTTGAGAGAAATTAGATTTCGTCGTGACACGGGAAGTAAAAGACCTTGAAACGGAAACATTAACTAAAATATAGTAATACATTGATAACATGGCGATTATAAAATGTCCTGAGTGCGGTCATCAAATTAGTGATCGAGCACCCATTTGCCCTTCTTGCGGGGTAAAGATTGCAAATCAAATAACCACCTGTCCACAGTGTGGTGAAGTGTTTTTCAAGGATTTGAGACGCTGTCCTCGTTGTCAGCATCTCAACATGGATTATCAAAGCGTTATTCCTCAAAACGAGGAGGAAGAAACAACACCCACAGACAATCCTACACCCTTACCTGAGAATGGTGAGCAACCCTTACCTACACAGCCTAACAAAAAGAAAAAAACGACCAGCTTATGGATTGGATTCATCATAGCGATTGCTATTTGCTGCGGTGGTTATTATTTCTATTCTCAAGCTCAACATAATCAAGAGAAAGAAGCCTACGCCTTTGCATTGGCAAGTTCAGACCCCATAGTGTTGCAAGACTATCTGGATCGCTTTAAGAATGCACCCACCGCTCATAGAGATTCCATTCTTTCCCACCTTTCAGCCCTTCAGTCAATGGATCGAGAATGGACAGACGCATTGGTAAGCAACTCTAAAACCGCCTTGCAGAATTATATCGATCAACATCCCAATTCACCACATAAAGCCGAAGCTCTTCGAAAAATAGATTCTATTGACTGGGTTTCTGTCAGCATGGCTCACACCTTGGATGCCTATCAAGTTTATTTGGAAGACCACCCCAATGGTGCGTATGTGGATATGGCGAAAGATGGCATTAAACGAATCAATGCCGCAACAGTACAACCTGAAGAGCGAGCTATGATTAGTAATCTATTCAGGCAATATTTTCAATACATTGACCAAAAGGATGCCGAAGGTTTATCAAGCTTGATGAATCCGATAATTTCTTCCTTTTTAGGCAAGCCAGACGCCAATAAAAATGATGTGGTGCTGTTTCTACATAAACTCTATCGTGAGGATGTTGCAAGTATGAATTGGCATCTGCTCAATGATTTCAAGATAGAAAAGAAAGAAATAGGTGACGAGGAGTATGAGTATTCTGTCAACTTCTCTGTCAATCAAGATATTGAGAAGGTGGATAACACTCAAACAAGTAACCACTATCGTGTTAAAGCTAAGGTGAATCCAGACGATAAAATCACGGAATTTAATATGACCAGAATTATACAATAGCTCAGGAGATAATCCTTTTCTATGACGATGTTGGCATTCTGTTTCACTTATCATCTTGATTGCCGATTCTATCCGAATGACATAAAGAAGGTCCATGCCGCCTTTATGTCATTCGGCATGAATAAGGACTTACTATGAAAGTGGAATAAAAACAGGACAAGACTGAGAAAGACAACAAACATCGTCTACTTTTGATGCACAAGCCTAATACCATGCGCTTTCCTTACCTTTTCAAGTTTTGGCACAATATTTCGTGTCAGAATACGTTAAGATGACAATGATTAAATTGAGATTACTGCTCTTACCATTATTCGTACTTTGTGCCCTTTGCGTGCAAGGTCAAACATTTATTCTACAAGGTAAAGTGGTTGATGAGCAACTCAATCCCATAGAATTGGCATCTGTCTCATGTCTTGCACAAGGGAAGGCGACCGTTACCTCCTTGAAAGGCGAATTTAGCATACGGTTGCACACTGCCGATTCGGTTGTTGTCAAATTCTCAATGATTGGTTATCGCACCAAGAAACGTGTTCTGCGTTCTCCAAAAGGGAAACAAACACTACAGATTGTTCTTTCTACCGATGAAACGACATTGGATGAAGTACACGTAAAAGGCGAACAGATACAGACAGGACAGACGCAAAACATCAAAGCAGAGCATGCAAAAAATACTCCTTCTGCGACAGGAAATGCCATAGAAGACCTTATCAAGACCCAAGCAGGCGTCTCTTCTCACCACGAATTGTCCTCTCAATACAATGTGCGAGGTGGAGCCTTCGATGAGAATAGCGTTTATATCAACAACATAGAAGTTTATCGGCCTTTCTTGGTTCGCTCGGGACAACAAGAAGGGCTGTCTATCATCCACCCCGATATGGTAGAAAAGATAGGCTTTTCTACAGGAGGATTTGCAGCAAAATATGGCGACAAAATGTCATCGGCATTGGATATTACTTACAGACAACCCAAACCATTTGAAGCCAATCTGTCTGCCAGCATGTTAGGAACCAGTGCGTTTGTTGGGTTCAGAACAAAAAAGTTTTCATGGAGCAATGGTCTTCGATACAAAACAAACCAATATTTATTAGGTAGTTTGCAAACAAAGGGAGAATATAAACCTGCATTTTTGGATTATCAAACCTTTTGGGTCTATACCCCTAACCAACGTTGGAAAGTATCAATGATTGGAAACATATCCGATAATCATTACCAGTTTACACCCCAAAATAGAGAGACTTCCTTTGGAACACTCAAAAACGTAAAATCCTTCAAAGTCTACTTCGACGGACAAGAAAGGGATCGCTTCACTACTTACTTTGGTGCCATGGATATTACTCGTAACTTTGGTGACTCTACTTCCATTTCCCTTCTGGCTTCTGCCTTTTATACCAACGAACGCGAGAAGTATGACATTCAAGGACAATACTGGCTTACACAGACAGAGACAAGTGAGAACTTAGGAGTTGGTACCTATTTCCAACACGCACGCAACTATCTTCAAGCACATGTAGAAAACGTAAAATTGATGGCTCGTCATACCACCAAGCGACATCGTATTGAAGCTGGCATCACCTACAAGTTTGAACGCATCAATGAGTACGCAGCGGAATACGAAATGAGAGACTCAAGTGGATATAGTATTCCGCACACGGGGAAAGACTTATACATGATTTATGCCTTACGAGCCAACAATCAACTGAAGTCTAATCGCATTGAGACTTACTTTCAAGATACTTATCGATTCACCAATAAAGGCGGAAACACCCATTACACACTCAATTACGGCATCCGTATGAGTCATTGGAGTTTTAATAAGGAATTGGTGGTTAGTCCACGACTCTCATTGGGAATTATTCCAGCGTTCAATGAAAACATGACTTTTAGGGTAGCCACAGGTCTATATTATCAAACTCCTTTCTATAAAGAGGTGAGAGACACTACCACCGTTAACGGCATCACTTACGCCCGACTGAACGAAAAAGCAAAGAGTCAGCGTTCTATTCACTTTATTACTGGTATGGATTACAGATTTCGTGTAAACAACAGACCTTTTAAGTTGACCACAGAAATATATTATAAAGCTCTCTCTAATCTCATACCCTATAGCATCAACAATGTGAAAGTGGTGTACTATGGAGACAACAAGAGTTCTGGACATGCCATGGGTATCGACTTCAAATTATATGGTGAGTTTGTGCCAGATAGAGACTCATGGATTAGTTTTTCGTTGATGGATGCACGCATGAAGCTGAATGGAAAAACAATACCCATGCCTACCGACCAGAAATATGCAGTAAATCTGTTCTTCACCGACTTCTTTCCTGGCACGAATCGTTGGAAAATGTCTTTGAAACTTGCCTATGCAGACGGATTGCCCTTTGCTGCTCCGCATAAAGAGTTAGAAAGAAATTCTTTTCGTGCCCCTGCTTATAAGCGAGTGGATATTGGTATGAGCTATAGACTGTTCAATAACGAGGAGAGAAGAACAAAGTCCATCTTTAAAAACATTTGGTTAGGCGTGGATGGTCTCAATTTGTTTGGCATCAATAATGTCAATTCCTATTATTGGATTACAGATGTTACCAATCAACAATATGCTGTTCCCAATTATCTTACGGGGAGACTTATCAATGGTCGCATCTTGTTTGAATTCTAAATAATAGAGTAATATTTAGGGCTTATGTTTCAGAGAAAAAACATCTATACGTCAATTCTTAGGTTGAGCATATTCTTCATTTCTTGTGCAATTCCAACAACTACCTTTGGTCAAAACGCTCAAATCTATAAAGAATCAATAGCTTCTTTACAAGTGGTCGCTGGTGATGATTGGCTCTCCCCTCCAGTCACTACTCTTGGAGGTCTGCCCATCAACATCTCCTTTGACGACCTTACACATGAATATCATCGATACACCTACTCTATTGAACACTGTGAAGCTAATTGGACGCCAAGCACACAACTCTTTGAAAGTGATTTTCTGCGTGGATTTGCAGAGGATAATATTATCAAGAATTTTCAAAAGTCAGTGAACACAAAAGTGCAATATACGCACTACAGTCTTCAAATTCCCAATGCAGAATGTCAATTAAAAATGAGTGGGAACTATCGGTTGACTGTCTACGATGCGAATAATGACAATGAAAAAATACTGACCGTTTGCTTCATGGTTGTTGAGCCTTTAGCGCAAATTGGCTTAGATGTAACGGATAACACGGACTGGGATATTCGAGGAAGTCATCAACAAGTCAACATGACTGTGAGATATGGCAACCTGTCTGTCAATGATCCACAAACACAACTCCAAACAGTGGTGCTTCAAAATGGGATATGGACACAGCAACGATTCAACATTAAGCCACAGTACGTCACACCAGAGGGACTCCGTTGGGAACATAATGAGGCACTTATATTCGATGGTGGCAACGAATATCGCAAATTTGAAACCTTAGATGTCAACCATCCCACAATGGGAATAGAAACAGTTGGCTGGGACGGTACCGACTATCATGCCTATGTTTGGACAGACGAGCCTCGACCCAGCTATGTTTACGACGAGGATGCGAATGGCAGTTTTTATATTAGGAATAGTGACAACATCGAAAACAACACCACCTCAGAATATCAGATAGTCCACTTTCGCTTACGAGCTCCGCAGCAAACTGGAGAGGTTTACCTGCATGGCAATTGGACTCATCATCAGCTTGCGCCCGAATATCGAATGACTTATCATCGAGATACGAAGTGTTACGAGGGTTCTGTACTTCTCAAACAAGGATATTACTCCTATCAATATGTCGTTGTCAATCACCAAAACGAACTAAAACCTGTATCATCAGAGGGCAATTTTTATCAAACGGAAAACAAATATCAAGCACTTCTCTACTTTAGAGGAGCAGGCGAACGCACTGACCGACTTGTTGGTTATCAACAGGTAAGCTTCAAAATAGGGGCTACGACATCACTAAATAGATGAAGAAGAAAACAGTAGCAAGCATTCCTGCCATCCAAAACCAATTTGATAAAAGTGTTAATAAACTCTAATCTCTTTGATATGTGTCCTTGAACTATTGGTATATATCAAGCAAATTGCTTACCTTTGCATTCGCCTAAATAAGAAACGCCGATATGGCTCAGTTGGTAGAGCAACTCATTCGTAATGAGTAGGTCCCCGGTTCGAGTCCGGGTATCGGCTCTCTTGCGGAATTAGCACATCGGTAGTGCGTGGGCTTCCCAAGCCTGAGAGGCGGGTTCGATTCCCGTATTCCGCTCTATTTTTATTTATTCTCCCCCTTATTTTTCGCTTCTTCTTCAGCACTGAAGATATATTGCATCACGATAGCGTCACGATAGGCCGTTCCATCGTAAAGCCAATCGGCCAACCTACACCCCTCGGTGAAGCCCAATTGTGCGAACAAAGCCAAGATATTGCCCTTGTCAGCGGCTACCACGACATAGATTTGATGCAGATGTAACACATGTTTGGCATATTTCAACACTTCCTGTACCACCGCCTTGCCATAGCCTTTGCCACGAAACTGCTCTTGAATCACAATGCCCAGTTCGGCTCTTCGATGTTGCGGAGCGAAGTTAACGATATCAACCATGCCAATCGTCTTGCCGCATTCGTTTTCTATTATCAGTCTTACTTGCTTGTCAGTGTAGATGTCTCCCGAGGAATGTGCAATGTAGTCGTGCAGCACATACCTTGAATAAGGAACATTGGTAGCACTGACATTCCACAACTTCACATCGTTTTCAATCTTATACAACAAGTCAAGATCTTCGGGCTCCATGGCCCTTAGCTGCGCATGTATCATGATTTTGGCTATGTTTTATGAGAATATTTCCGATTCGGTAATCACCATTTTCGTTTCTGGCAGATACGTTCCGAGGCACACTTTCTCGCTTGGTTGTGAGGCAAAGATATTCAATATCTCATCAAAATTGTAGGCTTGGGTGTCATAAACCACATACACCTTGTCGGCTTGTGGCAGACTCAAAGTCAGATGACCATCGGGATGATCGCGATAGGTGGATGTCACAAACTGTGCGCAAAGTCCTTTTCGCCGCGCAATCTCCTTACACTCCTGCATGGATTGGCTACTTCCGATGAAGACATACCGCACAGATTCTTGTTTCTTTCTCCGAAAAAGTCCCACTCCCTGTTTGG